>ENA-OQJT01000036-OQJT01000036.1-human-gut-metagenome-genome-assembly--contig:-NODE-36-length-26841-cov-0.995733_pt1 | contig 26841 bp, 36 predicted proteins | sample MGYA00242612_ERZ504779 | MGnify/ENA primary metagenome ERZ504779 (study PRJEB26092, sample SAMD00036366) | human gut metagenome | host: Homo sapiens | study: EMG produced TPA metagenomics assembly of...
AGGTATGGTAAACTGTGTTTGAAAACGACAGAATCAAAGAACCAGACACGTTCTGGGGATGAAATAAAGGAGGTAAAAAAATGGACAAAAAATGGTGGAAAGAAGCCGTAGTGTATCAGATTTATCCGCGCAGCTTTATGGACAGCAACGGAGATGGTGTCGGCGATTTAAATGGTATCACATCCCGTCTGGATTATCTGAAGGATCTTGGCGTGGATGTTATCTGGCTGTCTCCGGTGTACCAGTCACCAAACGATGACAATGGATATGATATCAGCGATTACCAGGCAATCATGCAGGAATTCGGAACAATGGAGGATTTTGACCGCATGCTTTCAGAGATGCATAAAAGAGGCATCAAGCTGGTCATGGACCTTGTTGTCAATCATACCTCAGACGAACACAAATGGTTCGTGGAGAGCCGCAAATCGAAAGAAAACCCGTACCGCGACTATTACATCTGGCGTGATGCAAAAGAGGGAAAAGAGCCAAACAATTGGGGAAGCTGCTTCTCCGGCTCCGCATGGAAATACGATCCGCAGACCGAGATGTATTACCTGCATCTGTTTTCCACGAAGCAGCCTGACCTGAACTGGGAAAACCCGACCGTAAGAAAAGAAGTTTTCGATATGATGAACTGGTGGTGCGAGAAAGGCATCGACGGCTTCCGTATGGATGTCATCAGCATGATCTCCAAACCGGAAGGACTGCCGGATGGAAAGATTCCGGAAGGCGGACTCTACGGTGACTCCGGCTGCGTAAACGGACCGCATGTTCATGAGTATCTGCAGGAGATGAACAAGGAAGTCCTTTCCAAATATGATCTGATGACGGTCGGTGAGTGTGCCGGTGTCACGATCGAGGAGGCAGAAAAATATGCATCCGCAGACGGCAAAGAGCTCAGCATGGTATTCCAGTTCGAGCTGGTTGAGCTGGCAAGCGGAAAATACGGCAAATGGACGGACAAACGCGTACCGCTCAAAGATTTCAAACGCGTCATGACAGCATGGCAGACGGAGCTTGAGGGCAAGGCATGGAACAGCCTCTTCCTTGGAAACCACGACCAGCCGCGCTGCCTGTCCCGTTTCGGCGATGATTCACCGGAATATCGCGTAGTCAGTGCCAAAATGCTGGCAACCTGCCTTCATATGATGCAGGGTACCCCGTACGTATACCAGGGCGATGAGCTCGGCATGAAGAACGTTCCGTTCCACGATCTGTCCGAATTCCGCGATATTGAGAGCATCAACGCGTTTCACGAGCTGACCGGAGCCGGAAAAGTAGCGCCGGACGATATGATGCGCTACCTGAACCTGCGCGGAAGAGACAATGCAAGAACTCCGATGCAGTGGGATGATACCGCTTCGGCAGGATTTACCACAGGAACCCCGTGGATCAAAGTCGGACCGGATTACGAGACCGTCAATGCAAAAAATGAGATGGCGGATCCGGATTCTGTATACAATTATTACAAGAAACTGATTCATCTCCGGAAAGAGAAGGATATCATGGTTTACGGAACGTACGAGCTGCTCGATCCGGAGGACGAGGCACTGTATGTATATACCAGAACCTTAGGCGATCAGAAACTCCTCGTGATGTGCAATTTTACAAAAGAGGAGCAGGAGTACACGGTTCCGGAAACCTTTGCAGGAGCAGAGGTACTGATCAGCAACTATCCGCAGGACGGCGCGGCAGCAGGGACACGAAAACTGCGTGCGTATGAGGCAGTTGTTCTGGAAACCAAAATAAAAAAATGCAGAGGAACCTGTGGCAGAACGGATTTTTGCCACAGGTTCCCGTTCTCAAAATACGGCAAAAACCGGTAAGAGTAAGAAAGGGGAAAACAAAACATGAAATCATATCTGAAAATGGAGACACATCCGCTTGCAGATCCGAAGAATGTAGTAAAGGGCGATAAATATCGTATCACGGTGCTGACGGAGCATCTTCTTCGGCTGGAATACAGTGAGGACGGTGAATTTATCGATGCAGCATCCCAGACGGTCGTAAACCGTGATTTTCCAGCAGTGGAATTTTCCGTCAAAGACACAGGCGATGAGCTGGAGCTGCGCACAAAGTATCTGCAGCTGAATTACAACAAAAAGGCATTCTCTGCAAACGGACTTTCCTGCAAACAACGGCAGTCGGCATCAGTTCTGTACCGGCATGGCATTACGGAGATCCGACACAGGATCTTGGAGGAACGGCCCGTACGCTTGATCAGGTCAACGGAGCATGCGAACTGGAACCTGGTATCATGTCCTGGTTTGGTTCCGCTGTTCTGGATGATTCGAAGTCGCTTCTGATGACAGAGGACGGTTGGGTGACCCCGAGAAAGAAAGGAGTGCAGGATCTGTACTTCTTCGGCTATGGCTGGAATTTCCGCCTGGCATTAAAGGATTTCTACCACCTTTGCGGCAAAACTCCGATGCTTCCGAGATTTGCACTTGGAACTGGTGGAGCCGTTACTGGCGTTACAGTGAAACATCCTATATGAAACTGATGGAAGACTTTGACAAAGAGAACGTTCCCTTCTCGGTTGCTGTTATCGATATGGACTGGCACCGTGTAGACGATGTGGATCCGAAATACGGCAGCGGCTGGACCGGCTACAGCTGGAATAAAAAACTCTTCCCGGATCCGGAGCGTTTTCTTGGAAAACTCCATGCACGCGGCATGAAGACAACACTGAACGTCCATCCGGCAGACGGAATTCGTGCGTATGAGGACTGCTATCCGGAAGTAGCAGAGGCTATGGGAGTGGATGCAAAAAAAGAAGAGCCGGTCAATTTTGACATTGCGGATCCGAAATTTGTTGATGTATATTTCGACAAAGTTCATCATCCGATGGAAAAAGAGGGCGTCGATTTCTGGTGGATTGACTGGCAGCAGGGACAAAGTACCAAGATCGAGGGTCTTGATCCGCTGTGGATGCTGAATCACTATCATTTTCTTGACAGTGGAAGAGACGGAAAACGTCCGATGACCTTCTCCCGCTATGCAGGACCGGGCTCCCACCGCTATCCGGTCGGATTTTCCGGAGACACCCACATCACCTGGGAATCCCTGGATTTCCAGCCATACTTTACCAGCACAGCCTCCAACATCGGCTACGGATGGTGGAGTCATGATATCGGCGGCCATATGCTCGGCTACCGTGACGATGAGCTTGAAGCAAGATGGTATCAGTACGGAGTCTTTTCTCCGATCAACCGTCTGCACAGTTCTAACAGTGCCTTCAGTGGAAAAGAGCCTTGGAACTTCAGTATGGAAGTGCGCAGCACAATGGATGATTTCCTTCGTCTGCGTCATAAACTCGTACCGTATCTGTACACGATGAACTACCGTGCATGGAAAGAAGACACACCGATCGTTGTTCCGATGTATTATGATTACCCGGAGACGGTTTTCTGGGGCAAAAATCAGGCACCGAATCAGTACTTCTTCGGAAGCGAGCTGATGGTAACACCGGTGACAACGAAATGCATTCCGGAGCTGAAGCGTGCAAAAACAAAGGTGTGGCTGCCGGAAGGTACGTGGTTTGATTTCTTCAACGGAATGATTTACGAGGGCGGCAGAAGTATGGATCTGTACCGTACGCTCGAGGAGATCCCGGTTCTTGCGAAAGCAGGTGCGATTATCCCGATGACAGAGAAGATCAGTGCGCTGGATGTAGAATCCAACCCGGATGAGCTGACGGTACGCGTTTACGCGGGCGCGGACAATACATTTGTCCTGTACGAGGATGACAATACTACCATGGCATATGAGAAGGATGACTGTGCAAAAACATCGATGACGCTCGACTGGGGTGCGCGGAAATTTACGATTGCACCGGTTGAGGGCAATCAGAGCCTTGTTCCGGAAAGCAGAATGTACTGCGTAGAATTCGGCGGAAGTACGGCAAAAGAAGCGAAGGTCTTTGTAAACGGCGTGGAAGCGGATGCAGAAGTCAAAGAGAAAGACGGACTTCTTACGATCGCGGTAACAGATGTAAAACCGCAGGATACCGTGACAATCTGTCTGCCGGAAGATACGGAGATTGCAAAGAACGATGTCATGACACGTGCGATGGATCTGCTGCTGCACGCCGAAATCAGCTACATCACCAAAGAGCAGATCGCAAATCTTCTGCACAAAGCAGACGGAAAGGTAGCAATTCTGGCTGCAGAGCTGCAGAGCATGGAACTTTCAAATGATCTGCGCGGTGCGCTGCTGGAGATCATTACGGCATAAATTGCTGCAGAAAAACACGATTTGATTTACAGAAAAAGAATTCTGTGATACGATACATACAAAGAAAAGGAAGAGAGCGTGGCAGTGGATTCTGTCAGGCTCTCTTCTTGAAATGTGAGACAGGAGGATTTTTAAACGTGGGAAAATACATCATGGCACTTGATGCCGGCACAACGAGCAACCGCTGTATTCTGTTTGATCAGAAAGGACAGATCGTAAGCCTTGCGCAGAAGGAGTTTACCCAGCGTTTCCCGAAACCGGGCTGGGTGGAGCACGATGCCAATGAAATCTGGTCCACGATGCTCGGTGTAGCCGTGGAGGCAATGCAGAAAGCGGGTGCGTCATACGAGGATATCGCGGCAATCGGCATTACAAACCAGAGAGAGACGACGATCGTCTGGGACAAAAAGACGGGAGAGCCGGTCTACAATGCAATTGTATGGCAGTGCCGCAGAACATCGGAATACTGCGATTCCTTGATGGAGCGCGGACTGGTTGACCGTTTCCGGGAGAAAACAGGTCTTGTGATCGATGCGTATTTTTCAGCCACGAAGCTGAAATGGATTCTAGATGAAGTTCCGGGCGTGCGCGAGCGGGCGGAGCGAGGCGATCTCTATTTCGGAACGGTGGAGACGTGGCTGATCTGGAAGATGACAAAGGGAAAGGTACATGTCACCGATTACACCAACGCGTCCCGTACAATGCTGTTCAATATCCATACCCTGAAATGGGATGAGGATATCTTAAAAGAGCTGAACATTCCGCTCTGTATGCTGCCGGAAGTCCGCCCGTCGAGCTGTGTCTACGGGGAGACGGCATCCACATATTTCGGCGGCCCGATTCCGATTGCGGGAGCAGCGGGAGACCAGCAGGCGGCGCTGTTCGGCCAGACCTGCTATGCGCCGGGCGAAGCGAAAAATACATACGGAACAGGCTGCTTCCTGCTGATGAACACGGGAGAAAAGCCGGTTTCTTCGACACACGGTCTTGTTACCACGATTGCATGGGGCATCGGGGACAAAATTACGTATGCGCTCGAGGGATCCATTTTCGTCGGCGGAGCCGCAATCCAGTGGCTGCGCGATGAGATGAAGCTGATCGAGTCCTCGGCGGATTCCGAGTACATGGCGCAGAAGGTGAACGACACGAACGGCTGCTACGTCGTGCCGGCGTTTACCGGCCTTGGCGCACCGTACTGGGATCAGTATGCGAGAGGAACCATTCTCGGCCTGACCCGCGGCGTCAACAAATACCATGTGATCCGCGCAACGCTGGAGTCGATCACGTATCAGGTGGATGATGTCTTAAAAGCGATGGAGGCAGATTCCGGCATGAAGCTCTCTGCGCTGCGTGTGGACGGCGGAGCAAGCGCCAACAACTTCCTGATGCAGTGCCAGGCGGACATCAGCCAGGCACCGGTGGAGCGGCCGTGCTGCATCGAGACGACCGCAATGGGAGCAGCTTATCTTGCGGGACTCGCCGTCGGCTACTGGCCGGATCAGGAGACGGTAAAACAGAACGGAGCCATTGACCGTACGTTTGAGCCGGAGCTCTCGAAAGAGGAGCGCGATGAGAAGATGAACGGATGGCACAAAGCAGTCCGTTACGCCGAAGGATGGGCAAAATAGAAAAAGATTTTGGAAATGCAGAAAAGGAACGGTTTCGTAATGAAAACCGTTCCTTTTCGCGTACTGTGACTTCTTGTCTACTGACGTTAAAGAATGTCGATATGTTCGCCGTTTAAAGCTTTGTTCATGCTTCGCACGGCACAGAATTTACCGCACATCGAGCAGGTATCTTCCTGTTCCGGCGAGCGGTCGGCGCGGATGGCTTTTGCGGTCTCCGGGTCCAGTGCACAGTCCCACTGTGCTTCCCAGTCGAGCACGCGGCGGGCGTCTCCCATCTTGTCGTCAATATCACGCGCATGCGGCACGCCTTTGGCAATGTCGGCAGCGTGTGCGGCGATTTTGCTTGCGATGATGCCCTGCTTTACGTCATCCAGGTTCGGAAGAGCCAGATGCTCTGCCGGCGTTACGTAGCACAGGAAAGCAGCGCCGTTCATGGCCGCAATCGCGCCTCCGATGGCAGCGGTGATGTGGTCATAGCCCGGTGCAATATCGGTCACAAGAGGGCCGAGGACATAGAACGGAGCGCCCATGCAGATGGTCTGCTGTACTTTCATGTTGGCCGCAATCTGATCCATCGGAACGTGGCCCGGTCCCTCAACCATAACCTGAACGTCTTTTTCCCAGGCACGTTTGGTGAGTTCGCCGAGGCGCACCAGCTCCTCAATCTGGCAGACATCCGTTGCGTCGGCAAGGCAGCCAGGACGGCAGGCGTCGCCGAGAGAAATGGTCACATCGTATTCACGGCAGATATCGAGAATCTCATCGTAATACTCGTAGAACGGATTCTCCTCGCCGGTCATGCACATCCAGGCGAACACGAGGGAGGCCGCCGCGGGAAACGATATTCATTTTCCGTTTGTGTTTGCGGATCTGATCGATGGTTTTTCTGGTGATGCCGCAGTGCAGGGTGACGAAATCGACACCGTCCTCGGCATGGAGGCGGATGACGTCAATAAAATCTTTGGCGGTCAGCGTATCCAGGTCTCTCTGGTAATGGATCACACTGTCATATACCGGCACGGTGCCGATCATGGCCGGACATTCGGAGGTCAGTTTCCGCCGGAACGGCTGCGTATTGCCGTGGCTCGACAGGTCCATGATGCTTCTGCGCCCATATTGACCGCGGAGAGTACCTTCTGCATCTCCACATCGTAATCTTTACAGTCTTTCGAAACACCGAGATTTACATTGATTTTCGTGCGCAGCATCGAGCCGATGCCCTCCGGATCGATGCAGGTGTGCAGTTTATTGGCCGGAATGGCAACCTTTCCGCTGGCAACGAGCGGCATCAGGTCTTCCTACGGCCATATACTCTTTTTCTGCGACTTTTTTCAGCTCCGGTGTTACAATGCCGCGGCGTGCGGCGTCCATCTGTGTTGCGTAATTGCGTTCCATCTGTTGTTCTCCTTTATTTTCAAAATCAGATCCGGTAAGCGTGGTTCAGCGGTCCCGAGCCGTGGCCGAGATCCATCATGCTCGCGAGTGCGCCCGAAATATACTCTTTTGCGGCGGAAATGGCATCCGGAAGGGAAAGCCCCTTTGCGAGCCCCGATGCGATGGCGCTGGAGAGTGTACAGCCGGTGCCGTGTGTGTTCGGATTGTCGATGCGTTTCCGGTGAACCAGGTAAATGTGCCGTTGTGATATAAAAGATCGTTGGCATCATTGATACTGTGGCCGCCCTTTAACAGAACGGCACAGCCGCAGGAATCCCCGATCTCTTTTGCGGCGCGTTCCATATCGCTTTCCGACTGGATTTTGATGCCGGAGAGAACTTCTCCCTCTGGGATATTCGGTGTGATGACTTCGGCCAGAGGAAAGAGCAGTTTTTTCATCAGGTCAGGCACGCCGCCCGAAGCGAGCGCGGAACCGCTTGTAGCGACGAGGACCGGGTCCACAACGATGTGTTTGGCCTGGTAGAAGCGAAGCCGTTCGGAGATGACTTCGATCAGTGCCGGGGAGGATACCATACCGATTTTGACGGCGTCCGGGAAGATGTCCGTAAAGACGGCGTCAAGCTGTGCGGCCAGAAACTCCGGTGTTACATCGAAAATACCGGAAACTCCGGTGGTGTTCTGGGCGGTGAGTGCGGTAATTGCCGACATGGCGTAAACTCCGTTTGTGATCATGGTTTTGATGTCTGCCTGAATGCCGGCGCCTCCGCTGGAATCACTTCCCGCGATTGTTAATGCTGTTTTCATGTTTTTCGCGTCCATGAGAATTACTCCTTTGCATTACTTTTCTTTTTGGACAGGCGACAAAGAAAGTGGTGCCCCCAGTCTGCCGCCTGGTGTGAGGATGAATGGTTACGTAAAATTATTTGTTTTCCAGCATGCGCAGAGTCTGTTCTTTCAGATCCTTCGTTGCGGAAACAATGTCTTTCTGTGCAAAAATGGCACTGATGACGGCGATGCCGCAGATGCCGCTGCCGGAAAGCTCCGTCACGTTATCGCGTGTGATGCCGCCGATGGCGATGACAGGGATTTTAACGGCATTGCAGATAGCAGTCAGCGTTTCGTGGCTGACATCCTCCGCATCCGCCTTGGAACCGGTGTGGAAGACTGCGCCGACGCCGAGGTAATCTGCCCCGCGCTGCTCGGCGAGAATGGCCTGTTCCACGGTCTGTGCCGAAACGCCGATGATCTTGTCCGGGCCAAGCTTTGCACGGACATCGCCGGCCTCCATATCGCTCTGGCCGACATGAACGCCGTCCGCATCCATCTTAGCTGCGATTTCCACGTTATCGTTGATGACGAAAGGAACATGGTATGCGGCACAGAGTTTTTTCAGTTCCAGTGCCTCTTCCATAAAGTGATCCTGGTCAAGATTTTTTTCGCGGAGCTGGATAAACGTTGCGCCGCCCTGCAGAGCCTTTTCCACCTGGCTGTACAGTGTCTCGCCGTTCAGCCAGCTGCGGTCTGTCACAGCATATAAAAGCAGGCCTTTTTTATCGCACTTCATACTTTGCACCTTTCTCCAGCGTCTCGCCGTCCATGTGGTAGATGGCGTCGATGATGCGGTTCCGGTAGGTGGAGTTGCCGTCTTCCGGTTTCATATGGCTCCAGCCGATCTCGCCGGCAAGTCCCATCGCGCAGACAGCGGCAGCAGCGGCTTTTAACGGCTCGTCCGGGTTGGCAACGAGGTAAGCGGTCATCATGCCGGAGAGCTGGCAGCCTGTTCCGGTGATGCTTCCCCATCTCGGCGCGTCCGTTGCGGATCACGTAGCAGGTGTCAGCATCGGCAACGAGGTCGATCGCTCCTGTGATGGCGACAACACAGTTGTGGTCTTTCGCAAAGTTTTTTGCAAAAGCAACGGCGCTGTCGAGGTTTTCGTCTGTTACTTTATCGGCAACGTCTGCGTCAACACCCTTTGTCGTTCCGCTTCCGAGTGCCAGTGTTTTGATTTCGGAAATATTTCCGCGGATGACGGTGAACGGGATTTTTTCCATCAGTCCGACTGCGGTCGAAGTACGTAAGTGGCTTGCGCCTGCGCCGACTGGATCGAGCAGGATTTTGTGGCCGAGCGAAGCTGCTTTTGCACCGGCACGGTACATGCCGTCGATGCTCGTTCTGTGCAGCGTTCCGATGTTGATGTTCAGACCGCCGCAGATGGAGGTGATATCCTCGACATCCTCCGGTTCATCGGACATGATCGGGCTTGCGCCGCATGCCAGCAGAATATTGGCGACATCGTTTACTGTAACGTAATTTGTGATGTTGTGTACGAGAGGGGTTGTTTTTCTGACATTGTCAAGACAAGTGCCTAACATAATTTTTTTGTTCCTCCTGTGTGAGTATTTTTTGCAGAAGCAAATTCCCTTGTGGTACTGGAAGAACCTGTTGATGATGTGTTCATAGAGATTAAAAAAGCAGATATACGTGGAGGTATATCTGCAGAAAATGTGCATATCGTATCTCCCTACGTTGGCATTACCCAAATCAGGTTCAGGGTCTAGGAGATGCATCCTACTCTCAGCCCGCTTCGCACGCGAGCTCCCCTTTGCTTTCTGCAGACAATTATATACGCATAAAAACAATTGTGCAAGAGAAAAAACGGAAGATTTTAAAAAAATTCAGAAAAATAAAAAAGACATGCAAAATATTGGAAATGTAATGTTATTTGGGTTGAAAGAGAAAATAATATCAGCGTAAAATGAAGTATAAAATATGCGTGGAAGTCATGGACGTGATGATGCCGCCTCCATTCCGATTTTCGCCATGAGCGCCAACGCCTTTGTTGAAGACCGGCAGGCCGCAAAAGAGGCCGGCATGGACGTGCATATCGCAAAGCCGATTGATGCGGAATTACTGAAAAAGAAAATTGCAGAGTATTGCAGGTGAAAAGAAGTGCCCCTGCCGGCATCTGATGTGTGCCGGGCAGGGGCTTTTGATGTGCGAATCTTATTTTTCTTCCTCCGGGTACGTATAGCCCCAGGTTCTGCGGAAGGAGGTCATCAGATCCATGACGTCCTTCGTGTAGTCGAGGTGCATGGCAGATGCATCTCCATTGATGGCGCGTTCCATGTCGGCGAGCTCATAGGCGAGTGCATCGGCGTTGTCACCGGCTTTGATGATTTCGGATTCGCCGGTGGAAGCGTCTGTGATTTTTGCTTCCCAGGCACGCGGGTACTCCATGATCTCGATAAATCCGTTCTCACAGGAAACCATGCCGCGTTTCGGCTGTTTGGAGTGGAGAGAGAGCATCACACTTGCCATCTGTCCTTCCTGATTGGTGAGAAGGAGGCCGGCCTGCTCGTCCACACCGGTCGGAGCGGGCTTTACCTGGGAAAGGAGCTGATCCGGCTTAGAGTCGAAGAACCAGCGGATGAAGGAGAGTGCGTATACGCCGATATCAAGCATCGCGCCGCCTGCGAGATTCCGGTTGAAGAAGCGGTTCTTCATGTTGTACTCTTTGAAACTGCCGAAGTTCATCGTGATCAGATTGACTCTGCCGAGACGGCCGGAGTCGAGAATTTTTTTCAGCTCTTTGTAGATCGGCATATGGTAAATCGTCATTGCCTCTCCGATGATGACACCTTTTTCTTTTGCAAGCGCTATGGCCTCGTCGAGCTCGTCGCTGTTCAGCGTAATCGATTTCTCAACGAGAATGTGTTTTCCATTGGCAATCGCCTCTTTCATAAAGCCAAGATGCGTGTTGTGCGGCGTCGTGATATAAATGACATCGACCTCCGGATCGGTAAACATCTCATGGAAATCATCGTAAACTTTTCCAATTCCATATTTCTCCGCAAAAGCAGCCGCCTTCTCATGGGTCCGGTTGCCGACCGCGTAAATATTCTTTCCGTTTTTCTGCAGTGCGACCGCCATTTCATTTGCAATCACACCGCATCCGAGTACAGCCCATTTGATTTCTTTCATCGTGAGATTCTCCTATCGTATCTATTTTGCCCAGAGCGGTTCTTCGCTTCCGCTGTAGTCAAACCGTCTGTCGTTTTTCTCTTCCAGTGCTTTGATCATATGGTACGTAAATTCATTGTAAGGCGTTGGAATTCCAAGCTCTTTTCCCATGCGGATCAGCGCACCCGAGAACATATCAATTTCCGTATGGCGTCCCGCATCGAGATCCTGGAGCGTCGAGTAGCGCGCCGTCGGCGGAACCGCACTTCCGCGTCCCGAGGAGACATCCGCCTTGCTGATATCAATTCCCTTTGCCTCCGCAATCGCCATCAGTTCTGCGCGGAGTCCGTCGCTGATCGCCTTCATATGTACACTGTCGCGGTAGCAGCCGACCCCGGCACCGAGAATAGCCTGCGGCAGGTTATTGCAGACATTCAGCCGGAATTTGCTCCATATTTCCTCTAAAATACAATCGGTTGCCCGGTAATGCAGCCCTGTGCCGGAGAACAGATCCAGAACAGCCTGCACACGCTCACTGTCGTACGGCGCCGGAACTTCGCCGAAAATGATGCCGAGCGTCGCCTCAGGGTTGAAAACGTAGCCGTCATTCTCTTTATGAGAAGCTACTTTGATAATAGCATGAAGCAGATGCTCCGCACCGACTTTTTCCGCGATGATCTCCTCACTGTCCACGCCGTTCATCAGACTCATGATCACAGTATTCTCGCCGGTAACGGCAGTAATATTGTCAAGAGCCCCCGGCAGTGCGCCGTATTTGAGCGAGACGATCAGAAAATCCACGCCGTGTGCCTCTTCCGGTGTCCATACCTCCGGGTGATAAACCGTATCGTTAATTTTGCATCCTTTGTTTTTCAGACGCTTCGCCCGTTCCCCGGACGCGATAACGCCAAGCCGGATGTCCTTTTTCTCCGAAAGCCCCCAGATCACATAAGACCCAACCGCTCCGGCGCCCAGAACAGCAACTGATTTTATTTTCATAATAGCCTCCTTTGTAACTGTTTGAATTACCCTTACTATAACAAATTTTGCGGAGATCCTCAATTTGTTTTTCAAAATAGAAAATTTCGGAAAAGGAAGCCTAAATGTGTTGACGGAGCGATAAGGTAGATTGTAGAATGAAAAGAAAATGTACGAAGACAAAATCCGGACGAAAGAAGAACAGAAGGCAAAAGAAAAACAAGAGAAGAAATAAGAAACGAAGGAGAAACGAAATTCGAACGTTTCTCCTTCGTTTTTTGCACGCATTTTTACCGGGAAATCATATTCTAAGGTTAGAATGAAAAAACAGGAGAATCTGTTGATGAAAGGAAAATGGCTGACAGGTGCGCTTGTACTGGCAATGGCGGCAGTGACGCTGGCGGGATGCGGGGCAAAAGATGAGACAAAAGAAAAAAGTGGAGCAGGTGACATTAAATGAGGTTGCCCACTCCATTTTTTACGCCCCGCAGTATGTGGCAATTGAGGAGGGGTATTTCGCGGACGAGGGCATTGATCTGACGCTGATAACAGGATTTGGTGCAGATAAAGTGCTGACGGCGATGATTTCCGGCGATGCGGATATCGGGTTTATGGGGGCGGAGGCAACCGTCTACGCGTACCTCGAGGGAACCGCAGACCCGGTTGTGAACTTCGCGCAGCTGACGCAGCGGGCGGGAAACTTTGTTGTGGGAAGAGAGAAAGACAATTCGTTTACCTGGGAGAAATTGAAAAACAAAGAGGTATTAGGGGGAAGAAAAGGCGGTATGCCGGAAATGGTCTTTGAGTATGTTCTGGCGCAGAAAGGGATTGATAAAAAAAGACGTAAATATCAACCAGAGCATCGATTTTGGTTCCACAGCTGCCGCGTTCTCCGGCGGGCAGGGGGATTATACGATTGAATTTGAACCGTCCGCGACACTGCTCGAGCAGAAGGGCGACGGCTATGTCGTGGCATCGGTCGGAACGGAATCCGGGTATGTGCCGTATACGTCGTACAGCGTCAAACAGAGTTATCTGAAAACGCACGGCGCAACCGTAGAAAAATTCACGAAGGCACTGCAGAAGGGAATGGACTTCGTGCAGACGCACACACCGGAGGAGATTGCAGAAGTGATTGCGCCGCAGTTTGCAGAAACCGAGCTGGAAACCATCACCGCGATCGTGCGCCGCTACTATGAGCAGGATACGTGGAAAGAAAATCTGATCTTTGAGGAAGAAAAGTTTTGATCTTCTGCAGGAGATTCTGGAGCAGGCGGGAGAGCTGGAGAAAAAGGCACCGTACAAGACACTCGTGACAACAAAATACGCCGAAGAGGCCGCCGCCAAAGGCTGATTCCGGCGGAATAGAAAAGCGAAAAAAGACAGAAAAAGACACTTTTCGACATTCGTCGACAAACAGCGACATTTCATTCGAAAAAAAATAAAGAAAATTGTAAAAGAAAAGCAGAAAAATAGAGAAAAAGTATTGCAAAAAAGTAAATTTTGTTGCATACTATGGGTGTCGCATATATTTTTTACAACACAGGCATACGGAGGCGAACAGACATGAAAGTAGGTTTTATCGGCGGCGGCAACATGGCGAGTGCCATGATCGGCGGAATGATCCAAAAAGGAGTTGTATCTGCAGATGACATTCTGGTATCGGTCCGCACGGAGAAAAGTGTGGAACGCTTGACCAACCAGTTTGGAGTCCAGGCGACTACGGAGAACGAAGCGGTCGTAGCCGGATCCGATCTTGTATTCCTGGCAGTAAAGCCAAACCAAATAAAAAAATATAATAAACCTCGTCAAAAAACTTCATCTCACCCGAGAAGATTATCGTATCGATTCTTCCCGGTAAGTCTTTACAATGGCTGGGTACAGAAATCGGAAAACCAACAAAGTTAATTCGCACCATGCCAAACACACCAGCACTCGTCGGAGAAGGAATGACCGGCGTCTGTGCCAATGATCTCGTGACGGAGGAAGAGCTGCAGCTCGTTTTAACCCTCCTGAAAAGCTTTGGCCGCGCAGAAGTTGTTCCGGAGTATCTGATGGATACCGTCACAGGTGTCAGCGGAAGCTCGCCGGCGTACGTATTTCTTTTCCTGGAGGCTCTTGCAGATGCGGCCGTAGCCGAAGGAATGCCGAGAAAACAGGCATATGAATTTGCTGCACAGTCTGTCCTTGGAAGCGCCAAAATGCTTCTCGAGACAGGAATGCACCCGGGAGAATTAAAAGACATGGTCTGCTCGCCAGGCGGAACCACCATCGAAGCGGTTGCCGTACTGGAGCGGGAGAAACTGAGAAGTGCTGTTATTGATGCAACACGAGCCTGCATCCGGAAATCAAAGGGAGTGGATTAGAAGGAGCAGCACCGCCGCTTTGACAGAATGACGCTAATGTGAAAGCAGCAAAAATAAAGAATGTATGCACAAAAAACAAACCAAAACAAGCAAAAAGCAAGCACAAAAAAGAGTAAAAAAACAAACGAGCGGAAAAATCCCGGCAGCCGTGGAAAAGGCACCGGGATTTTTTCTGGTAATTTATAGTTTTTTTCCTTTACTGAGCGTACTGTTGTGATAATCGGAAGAATAGGTTACATCCTTTCCAAACCATACCGGAGGAACAAAGGCGTTTGCGGATGCTTCGTCCGGAAACTCCACCTCTGCGAGGTAAAGGCCTTCATACGGCGCATCAAAGACATCGAGCTCGATCGTCAGATCCGTTCCGGTAAGCGGCAGCAGATAGCGTGTTTTTGAGATGAGAACGCCGTCTGCCTTTTCCCGCAGATGCAGGTAGGATTCCTTTGTGAGCGGAAGATTATACTCTTCACGCACCATCAGCCCTTTTGACTTGTAGGTCAGATAATATTCGTCGTCAGAGCGGCGGATGCGGACAACCGGTTCGGTGGAAAGATAGCTCTGCTCGATTTTTTTACATGGATAGCTTGTAAGATTTTCCGGAAGCTGATCCAGAAGGTATTTGCGTTCGATTTCCATAAAAGAGACTCCTTCTCGTGATTGCATCACTGCTTTTTTCAAGAGTTTACCATGCTTTTCCCGTGATGTTAAGCGAAATCCGGCTTTTTGCGAAAAAAGTCCTGAAATTTTTATGAAATGCAAGCATTCTGCGGAAAAATGTGGTATAATAGCGGCGGTTTGTTACAAAGAAAAGCAGAGAATATCACGTGACAAAACACACGAGACTGATCATACAACACAGGAGGACAAAACCATGGCAAAGATTTATGTATTTCTGGCAGACGGATGTGAAGAGATTGAGGCACTGACCCCGGTGGATCTGCTGCGCAGAGCCGGAGAAGACGTATGCACCGTTTCTATTATGGGAAGAAAAGAAGTAACAGGATCCCACAAAATCACCATTCTTGCAGATGAAACCATCGAAGAGGGAGAGTTGATGACGGAGACATGCTGGTACTTCCGGGCGGAATGCCGGGTACATTAAATCTGGCCGGAAACGAGACGCTCGCAGCGCTGATCCGTTCCTATGACGATCAGGGAAAGAAACTGGCAGCCATCTGCGCAGCGCCGAGCATCCTTGGTGTGATGGGCATCTTAAAAGATAAAAACGCTGTCTGCTTCCCGGGATTTGAAGAAAAGCTGGCAGGCGCAAATGTACTCGATGTACCGGCAGTCACCGACAAAATGTGACCACCGGCCGCGGCATGGGAGCAGCCACTGACTTCGCACTGGAGCTGATCCGTGTTCTGCAGGGAGAGGACAAAGCAAAAGAAATGGCGGAAAAAATCGTATTTCATTGCTAAAAAAAAGCCTAAAAACCACAGAAATATAAAAAAATCACTGGCGTTTTTGAAAAGAGTATGCTATACTCGATAAATGACTGTAGAATGGAGAGGTGTGCAGGTTTTCTGCCGCTTTTCAGATAAATCAAGGAGGAAATTGATAAAATGAGTGTACAGGTCGAAAATTTAGAAAAGAATATGGCCAAACTTACCATTGAGGTTCCGGCTGAAGAATTAGAGAAAGCACTGGAGAAAGCTTACCAGAAACAGAAAAAGAACATCAGCGTTCCGGGCTTCCGTAAAGGAAAAGTTCCGAGAGCTATGGTAGAAAAAATGTATGGCCCGGCAGTATTCTATGAGGATGCTGTAAACAGCCTTGTTCCGGAAGAGTATTCCAAAGCAGCAGAAGAGAGCAAACTGGACATCGTATCCCGTCCGGAGATCAACGTAGAGCAGATCGAAAAAGGCAAAGCTTTCATCTTTACCGCAACTGTAGCAGTAAAACCGGAAGTTACCCTTGGCGAGTACAAAGGTCTGGAAGTAGCAAAAGCTGACACAACCGTTACAGATGAAGAAGTAGAAGCTGAGCTGAAAAAAGAGCAGGAGAAAAATGCAAGAACCATCAATGTAGAGGATCGTCCGGCAGCAGACGGAGATACCGTTACACTTGACTTCGAAGGTTCTGTAGACGGCGTTCCGTTCGACGGCGGCGCTGGAAAAGATTATCCGCTGACCCTTGGCTCCCATTCCTTCATTCCGGGATTCGAAGAGCAGCTCGTTGGCGCAGCTCTGGAAGAGGAGAAGGAAGTAAACGTTACTTTCCCAGAGGATTATCAGGCAGAAGAGCTTGCTGGAAAAGCAGCAGTATTCAAATGCACCATCCACAAAATCGAAGCAAAAGAGCTTCCGGCACTTGATGACGACTTCGCAAAAGACGTTTCCGAGTTCGATACTCTGGATGAGTACAAAAAAGAAATCAAAGACAACCTGACCAAGAAAAAAGAAGAGCAGGCTAAGACAGAAAAAGAGAACGCTGTCGTAGATAAAGCAGTAGAGAACGCAACAATGGAGATTCCGGAAGCTATGATCGATACGCAGGTAGAGAACATGGTTGACGATTTCGCAAGAAGAATCCAGTCCCAGGGTCTGTCCATGGAGCAGTACATGCAGTTTACAGGCGCTACCGTTGATTCCTTAAAAGAGCAGATGAAACCGCAGGCTGTTAAGAGAATCGAGAGCAGACTGGTACTTGAGAAAGTTGCAGAAGCAGAGAACATCCAGATCAGCGATGAGAAGCTGGACGAAGAGCTGGCTAAAATGGCTGAAATGTACAAAATGGAGCTGGATAAATTCAAAGAGCTCGTTGGCGAATATGAGAAAGAGCAGATGAAGAAAGATCTCGCTGTTCAGGAAGCAGTAACTCTCATGGCCGACAGCGCAAAAGAGGCGTAAGACCTCGGAAAGAGAGGCAATTGAATGAGTTTTGTACCTTATGTCATCGAGCAGACAAGCAGGGGAGAGAGAAGTTACGATATTTATTCAAGACTGCTGAACGACCGTATTATTTTTCTGGGAGAGGAAGTCACTGACGTATCGGCAAACCTGATCGTTGCACAGCTTCTTTTCTTGGAGTCTGAAGATCCGGGAAAAGATATCCACATGTATATCAACAGTCCGGGAGGTTCTGTAAGCGCAGGACTTGCTATCTACGATACGATGCAGTACATCAAATGTGATGTATCCACGATCTGTATCGGTATGGCTGCCAGCATGGGAGCATTCCTTCTTCCGGCGGTACCAAAGGAAAGAGAATGGCTCTGCCAAACTCTGAAATCATGATTCATCAGCCATCCGGCGGTGCACAGGGTCAGGCAACCGAGATCAAAATCGTTGCAGAACAGATTCTGAAAACCAAACGGAAATTAAATGAAATTCTGGCGGCAAATACAGGAAAACCGCTGGAACAGATTGAGATCGATACCGAGCGTGACAACTACATGTCCGCAGAGGAAGCAAAAGCATACGGTCTGATTGATAATGTAATTACGAACCGATAAGAGAGGAAAGGTGTCCAAAAGCGTAGTTCCGGCAATGAGGCTTTTGTGGCACCTTTTGCCTTATCCGGCGATAAGGTTTAGTTGTAATATGTTGAAAGGAAGAAAACGATGGCTATAAAAGGGAATGATACCAAGATCCGCTGCTCTTTCTGCGGAAAGACAGAAGACCAGGTACGCAAGCTGATCGCAGGCCCGGACGGGGCATACATCTGTGATGACTGCGTGGCAATCTGCTCGGAGATCATTCAGGAAGAATTTGAGGATCTGTACGGCGAGCAGGATACCGACGAGATCAACCTGATCAAACCAAAGGAAATCAAAGCATTTCTGGATGACTACGTAATCGGACAGGATGAGGCGAAAAAAGTGCTCTCCGTTGCTGTTTACAACCATTACAAACGAGTGCTTTCCGGTGCATCCTCCGACATCGAACTGCAGAAGAGCAACATTCTGATGCTCGGACCGACCGGTTCCGGAAAAACGTATCTGGCACAGACACTGGCCAAACTGATCAACGTTCCGTTTGCAATTGCAGACGCAACGGCGCTCACCGAGGCAGGTTATGTCGGCGAGGACGTAGAAAACATTCTGCTCCGCCTCATTCAGGCAGCAGACTATGATATCGAGCGCGCTGAGCACGGCATCATCTACATCGATGAGATCGATAAAATCACAAGAAAATCCGAAAACGCTTCGATCACACGAGATGTTTCCGGCGAGGGTGTACAGCAGGCACTGCTGAAAATCCTGGAGGGAACTGTAGCTTCCGTTCCGCCGCAGGGCGGAAGAAAGCATCCGCATCAGGAGTTTATTCAGATTGATACGACGAATATCCTCTTTATCTGCGGCGGTGCATTCGAAGGACTCGAGAAGATCATCGAGACGAGACAGGATACGAAATCCATCGGATTCAACAATCCGATCGGCCATGCAAAAGATGAGAATGTCGGAGATCTGCTCCGTCAGGTCATGCCGCAGGATCTGACCAAGTTCGGCCTGATTCCGGAGTTTGTCGGACGTGTGCCGATTGTCGTTACGTTAAATTCTCTGGATGAGACGGCCCTGATGAAGATTCTGGTTGAGCCGAAGAATTCTCTGGTCAAACAGTACAAGAAGCTGTTTGAGCTGGACGGCGTACAGCTTGACTTCAAAGAAGATGCACTCGAAGCGATTGCAAAGAAATCCCTGGAGCGGAAAACAGGCGCCAGAGGTCTCCGCGCAATCATGGAAGATACGATGATGGATCTGATGTATGAGATCCCGTCGGACAATACGACAAAAGAATGCGTCATCACCAAGGACGCTGTAGAAAAGAAGGCGGAGCCGGAGATTATTCACGGCGAACCGGCCCCTGTTCCACGGCGGAATATGGGAAGAAGATCCGGAAGACCGGAAACCGCCTGAAAAACGCAGGAGGAAACTTAAATGGAAGAAGTGACAAAAGTATTACCGGCGATTGCGCTGCGTGGAACGACGATTTTGCCGGATATGATTGTACATTTTGATATCAGCAGACCTAAATCGGTCCGTGCGGTCGAGGAGGCGATGCTGGGAGACCAGAAAATTTTCCTGATTACACAGAAAGACCCGGATACGGAAGTACCGGGTCTGCTTGATGTGTATAAAATTGGAACAATTGCGGTCATCAAACAGGTTGTGAGAATGCCAAAGGATGTTCTTCGGATTCTCGTAGAAGCAGAAAGACGCGCAGAACTGCTGAACTTCGAGGAAGAGGAGAGCGAGTATCTCCGCGCCGAGGTGGCGCTGTTTACCGGCTCGGACGAAATGCAGTTTTCCGATATCGAGCAGGAGGCAATGCTGCGCAACTTAAAAGAGCTGTTTGCCGTCTACTGCGAGCAGACGCAGAAAGTCAGCAAGGAACTGGCAGGCCAGATCCTCGGAACCGAAGAAGTTGGAAAGCTGGTGGACCAGATCTGCATGAATCTGCCCCTCGACTACGTAAACCGCCAGAAACTGCTGGAGGCTGTGGAGCTTTCCGAGCGGTATGATACGCTCTGCGTCATGATCGCCAACGAGATTCAGATTCAGGAGATCCGTTCGGAGATTCAGGGAAAAATCAAAGAGCGGATCGATAAGAACCAGCGTGATTATATTCTGCGCGAGCAGCTTAAAGTCATCCGCGAGGAACTCGGCGAGGACAATTCCCGGACCGAGATTGAAAATTATAAGAAGCAGCTTGAGAAGCTCAAAGCCTCCAAAGAGGTAAAAGAGCGGATTTCCGAGGAGATTCACCGTCTGGAAAATTCGGCCAACAATCCGTCCGAGGCAGGCGTGATCCGCGGCTATATCGAGACACTGCTGGGGCTTCCGTGGGATAAGGCATCCCGTGACAATCAAGATCTGGCAAGAGCACGCGAGATTCTGGAGGAAGATCACTACGGTCTTTCGAAAGTAAAAGAGAGAATCCTCGAATTCCTGGCCGTACGCACCCTGACGAAGAAAGGCGAGAGCCCGATTCTCTGCCTGGCAGGCCCTCCGGGAACCGGTAAGACCTCGATTGCGAGAAGCGTGGCGCGAGCCCTGAATAAAAAATACGTCCGCATCTGTCTCGGCGGTGTGCGGGATGAGGCGGAGATCCGCGGCCACAGAAGAACCTACATCGGCGCGATGCCGGGACGCATTGCGGCGGGACTCCATCAGGCGAAGGTGAAAAATCCGTTGATGCTGCTCGACGAGATCGACAAAGTAAGTGCAGATTACAAGGGAGATACCTCTTCCGCACTTCTTGAGGTCCTCGATTCCGAGCAGAATAATAAATTTGCCGATCATTACGTAGAGCTTCCGATCGACCTTTCGGAGGTGCTCTTTATTGCAACCGCAAATGATATTCAGAACATTCCGCGTCCGTTGCTGGACCGTATGGAAGTGATTGAAATTTCAAGCTATACGGAAAACGAGAAGTTCCATATCGCAAAAGAACATCTCGTTCCGAAGCAGAAGAAGGCGAACGGTCTGAAAGAAGCACAGCTTGTGATCGAGGATGAGGCGCTGATGGAAGTGATCAGCGGCTACACCAGAGAGGCCGGTGTCCGCTCCCTGGAGCGCCAGATCGGCAGAATCTGCAGAAAGAGCGCGAGAAAGATTCTCGAGGAACAGGTAAAAGAGGTTGTTGTGACGAAAAAAAACCTGGAAGAGTTCCTCGGAAAAGAGAGGTATGAGTTCCAGCCGGCCAACGAAAAACCGGAGATTGGTATTGTGCGCGGTCTTGCCTGGACGGCAGTCGGCGGCGATACGCTGCAGATCGAGGTCAATGTGATGCCGGGAAAAGGAGAGTTTCTGCTGACCGGCCAGCTCGGCGATGTGATGAAGGAGTCTGCGCAGGCGGGCATCAGCTTTATTCGTTCCGTGGCAGAGCAGTATAAGATTCCGAAAGAATTTTTCGAGAAACACGACATCCACATTCACATTCCGGAGGGAGCCGTTCCAAAAGATGGCCCGTCTGCCGGTATTACGATGGCGACGGCGATGGTTTCCGCGATCACAAAGGTTCCGGTAAAAGCAGACGTTGCGATGACCGGAGAGATTACGCTCCGCGGCCGTGTGCTTCCGATCGGCGGCTTAAAGAGAAGCTGCTGGCGGCAAAGAAAGCCGGTATCCATATGGTTCTCGTTCCGGAGAAAAATGAGCCGGATGTAAGAGAACTGGATGCGGAGATCACAGACGGACTGCAGATCGAATTTGTCGGCAGCATGGAACAGGTATTAAAACTGGCACTTGTGGAAAAGAAGTAAGGCCAGAAGATGCAAAAAACAGGAGAAGAAAAGTATGGTAATTAAACAGGTAGAGCTGCAGCATGTCTGCGGAATCACCAGTAAACTGCCGGATACCGGTCAGGTGGAAGTGGCATTTGCGGGAAAATCCAATGTTGGAAAATCTTCTCTCATCAATGCCCTGATGAATCGGAAATCACTGGCGCGTACCAGTGCGCAGCCGGGAAAAACACAGACGATCAACTACTACCACATCAATGAGGAAATGTATCTGGTGGATTTGCCGGGATACGGTTTTGCGAGAGCCTCCGAGGAGGTTAAAGCAAAATGGGGCAAGCTGATCGAGGATTATCTGCATCAGTCAAAAAATGCTGCACGCAGTATTTCTTCTGATTGATATCCGTCATGCACCGTCCAACAACGATCGCATCATGTACAACTGGATTCTTCGAAACGGCTATCAGCCGATCATCATTGCGACGAAGCTGGACAAGATCAAGCGCAGCCAGCTTCAGAAGCAGATCAAGCTGATCCGCGAGACGCTGGAGGTTGAGAAAGATACGATTGTGATTCCGTTTTCTGCAGAGACAAAACAGGGACGCGAGGAGATCTGGAATCTGATTGATGAAATCCGCTCGGATGCAGAAGAAAGCGGGGAATAATGTCATGGGTATGATACGTGCGGCAGGCCTTGGGTATGAATACCTCCGTTATGAGGAGGAAGGACAGGAGCCGGAAGTAACAAAAGCGATCGAGGACGTCAGTCTGGAAATCCAGAAGGGACAGTTTATCGCGGTGCTCGGGCATAACGGAAGCGGAAAATCAACGCTTGCGAAACATATCAACGCTCTGCTGGTGCCTACAGAAGGCACCATGTGGGTGGATGATATGAAGACGACAGATGAGGAGGATGTCTGGAAGATCCGCCAGAAAGCCGGTATGGTATTCCAGAACCCGGATAACCAGATCATCGGAAATGTGGTGGAAGAGGATGTCGGCTTTGGACCGGAAAATCTGGGTGTCCCGACCGATGAAATCTGGAAACGGGTGGAGGAGAGCCTTACGGCGACCGGGATGATTTCATACCGGGCCCACTCTCCGAATAAGCTCTCGGGAGGTCAGAAACAGAGGGTTGCAATTGCAGGAGTGATGGCTATGCAGCCGGAATGTATTGTTCTTGATGAACCAACCGCGATGCTGGATCCGAACGGACGAAAAGAGGTTCTTCGCGCTGTGCGTAAGCTGAATGAAGAAAAGGGCGTTACGGTTATTCTGATTACGCATTACATGGAAGAGGTTGTTTTTGCGGACCGTGTGTTCGTTATGGACAGCGGCAGACTGGTAATGCAGGGGACACCACGGGAGATTTTCTCCGAGGTGGAAAAATTAAAAGAGCTCCGTCTCGATGTACCCCAAGTGACACTGTTGGCTTATGAATTGAGAAAAAGTGGTGTAGATCTCCCGGAGGGAATTCTGACCATTGAAGAACTGGTGAATGCATTATGTCATTGAAACTTGAAGATGTAACGTACACATACAGCCCGGGAACGGCATATGAAATGCACGCCCTGGAGCATATCAATCTTGAAATTCCGAATGGCCAGTTTGTTGGGATTATCGGCCATACGGGAAGCGGAAAATCGACGCTTGTGCAGCATTTGAACGGTCTGATCCGCCCGACATTGGGACGGGTGCTGTATAACGGAGAGGATATCTGGAAAGAAGGATATCCGCTAAGAGAGCTTCGAAGCCATGTGGGACTGGTTTTTCAGTACCCGGAGCATCAGCTTTTTGAGACGGATGTGATCACAGATGTCTGCTTCGGACCGAAAAATCAGGGACTTTCACCGGAGGAATGCAGAAAACGGGCGGAAGAGGCGCTGGATCATGTCGGATTTCCAAAGGAAATGTATGAAAAATCGCCGTTTGAACTCTCCGGAGGTCAGAAACGTCGTGTTGCGATTGCCGGTGTGCTTGCCATGAACCCGGATTTTCTGGTGCTTGACGAGCCGACTGCAGGCCTTGATCCGAAGGGACGCGATGAAATCCTCGATCAGCTTGCATTGCTGCATAAGACGCGCGGCATTTCGGTCGTGCTCGTATCGCACAGCATGGAGGATATTGCAAAATATGTAGAGCGGATTATTGTCATGAACCACGGTCATGTGGCGTTTGACGATACACCGAAGAAAGTCTTCGCTCACTATAAAGAGCTCGAGAAAATCGGTCTTGCGGCGCCGCAGATGACGTATATTATGCATGCGCTAAAGGAACACGGCATGGACGTGGACGTAACGGCGACGACGGTTGAGGAGGCACGCGATACGATTCTTGCGGCACTGGAAAGTCAGAAGAAAAACGGGAAAAAAGGAGCAGAAGTATGTTAAGAGATATTACTCTGGGACAGTATTACCCGGCAGATTCTATTCTGCACCGGCTTGACCCGCGTGTGAAATTTGTAGGAACGATCGTTTATGTCGTTTCCCTCTTTTTGTTCCACAATTGGGGCTATCTGCTTGGAACCGTATTCCTTGCGGTGATGATTAAACTGTCGAAGGTACCGTTCAAATTTATCACGAAGGGTCTGAAATCAATTTTTTCGTGCTGCTTGCGATTACGATGGTGTTTAACATCTTATTTACGCCGGGTGAGGTGCTCGTCCGTATCTGGAAAATTACGATCACCCACGAGGGTGTGGCCATGGCATGCCGTATGTCGGTGCGTCTGATTTTCCTGATGATCGGCTCTTCGCTGATGACGCTGACGACAACACCGAACCAGCTGACGGATGCACTCGAAAGCCTGCTCGGACCATTGAAAAAAATCCATGTGCCGGTGCATGAGATTTCCATGATGATGTCAATCGCACTCCGTTTTATCCCGATTCTCCTGGAAGAGACAGACAAGATTATGAAAGCGCAGATGGCGCGCGGCGCGGATTTTGAGAGCGGAAATATTATCCAGAGAGTAAAGAACATGGTGCCGCTTCTGGTGCCGCTGTTTATTTCAGCATTCCGCCGTGCAAATGATCTGGCGCTGGCGATGGAAGCACGCTGCTACCATGGAGGAGAGGGAAGAACACAGATGAAACCGCTTCGGTATCAGACGCGCGATTATGCAGCGTATGGCGTTCTTATGGCATACCTTGTGTGCAGTATCGGCCTTCGCGTGTGCGGACTCTGACTTTGACGAAAACGGAGGAGAAGAATGCGCAGAATTAAGCTGATTGTAGCGTATGACGGCACAAATTACTGTGGATGGCAGGTACAGCCAAACGGCATTACAGTACAGGAAGTATTAAACCAGGTTCTTTCCGATCTTTTTGCGAAGAAAACGGCCTGCATCGGCGCAAGCCGGACCGACGCGGGGTACATGCTCTCGGCAATGTTGCGGTATTTGATACGGATGCGAGAATGCCGGCGGACCGTATCGCATTTGCACTCAACACACGGCTTCCGGCAGATATCCGTATTCAGGGATCATCCGAAGTGCCGCCGGACTTTCACCCGCGTTTTACCGCAACAGTTAAAAACGTATGAATATCGGATTTTGAACCGCACCTTTGCAGATCCGACGCGGAGACTGAATTCCTATTTCTGGTACGGCCCGCTGGATGTGGATGCGATGCGGCAGGCAGCATCGTATCTGGTTGGCATGCATGATTTTAAAAGCTTTGCAACAGCAAAACCGGAGGTGACCGACACGGTCCGTACGATCTATGAAACGAGTTTGGAAAAAGAAGACGATCTGATCCGCTTCCGGATCACCGGAAACGGTTTTCTCTACAATATGGTGCGGATTATCACCGGAACACTGCTTGAGGTTGGAAAGGGCGATTATCCGCCGGAGAAAGTAAAAGAAATCCTTGCGGCGAAGGATCGAAAAATGGCGGGAGCAACGGCCAGGCCGGAGGGGCTGACCCTGGTGCAGATCCGGTATCCCGAATGGGATTTCGAGTAAAGACATAAGTGGTCTGTATTTCCCGCAAAACGGGACTCGCAGTTTGCGAAAAAATGCAAAATATGGGTAAAAAACAGTTGACATTCCAAAATCCGTATAATATAATTACTAAATGTGTGACGTAGTTTGAAAACGCCGATGCCATAAGCCCCGGTAAGGCGGTTTCCTATATACATGAAACAGTAAATTGAATTTTTCACAGGAGGTTATATCCATGAACACCTTTATGGCAAATCCAGATAAGATTGAAAGAAAATGGTATGTTGTTGATGCAGAAGGATGTACATTAGGACGTCTGGCATCTGAAGTAGCAAAAGTATTACGTGGAAAAAACAAACCGGAGTACACTCCGCACGTAGATACTGGTGATTACGTAATCGTAATCAACGCTGATAAAGTAGCAGTAACCGGTAAAAAACTGGATCAGAAGATCTACTACAGCCACTCCGATTATGTTGGTGGAATGAAAGAAGCTACTCTTCGTGAGATGATGGCTAAGAAACCGGAGAAGGTTGTTGAACTTGCAGTGAAAGGCATGCTTCCAAAAGGACCTCTTGGAAGACAGATGTTCACAAAACTTCACGTATACGCTGGTGCAGAGCACGCTCATGCAGCTCAGAAACCAGAAGTATTAACATTTTAATAGGGAGGTAAAGAACATTGGCTAGCGCAAAATATTACGGAACCGGAAGAAGAAAAAAATCTATCGCAAGAGTATATCTTGTACCGGGAACTGGTAAAGTTACCATCAATAAAAGAGACATCGATGAGTATTTTGGTCTGGAGACCCTGAAAGTTATCGTTCGTCAGCCTCTGGCAGCTACAGAGACCGCTGATAAATTTGACGTGATCGTAAACGTTCACGGCGGTGGATACACAGGACAGGCAGGAGCAATCCGTCACGGTGTTGCACGTGCCCTTCTGACTGTAGACAACGACTACAGACCAGTTCTGAAAAAAGCAGGATTCCTGACTCGTGATCCTAGAATGAAAGAGCGTAAGAAATACGGTCTCAAAGCAGCTCGTCGCGCTCCGCAGTTCAGCAAGAGATAATCGACTGCTCAGACTATATCAAAAATGGTTCAAAAAGCCCGGAAAATCAAGGTTTTCCGGGCTTTTGCTATAT
>ENA-OQJT01000037-OQJT01000037.1-human-gut-metagenome-genome-assembly--contig:-NODE-37-length-26791-cov-1.105611_pt1 | contig 26791 bp, 25 predicted proteins | sample MGYA00242612_ERZ504779 | MGnify/ENA primary metagenome ERZ504779 (study PRJEB26092, sample SAMD00036366) | human gut metagenome | host: Homo sapiens | study: EMG produced TPA metagenomics assembly of...
TGAAAATGAATGAAATGGGAAAAGAATTACCTCGCTTTCTGCTTATGGAAAACGTGACTAATATTCTGTCAAAACCACATGCTGCAGATTTTGGTGATTGGAAGGAAACTTTAGAAAATCTGGGATATTATAATAAAATATATAGGCTTAATGCTCAAAATTTTGGTATTCCTCAAAAAAGAGAAAGAGCGTATATGATCAGTATATTGTGCAAAAATAATGCAGAAACGATAGCCCAAGTAGAAAAGTACTTTGAAGAACATAATTTGGAAAAGGATGAAGCAACGCGTTTAAAGCAAAGGAATTTAAGGTTAAAAGACATTCTTTGTTTAGATTACGATGATGTTCCCCGATATAAGGAAGAAGCTGATGCAAGTAAACCTAATGATACGCCTTCCAGAAGAAAAATATGGGAAGATAATGAATTGTTGTATGATGGAAAAGAGATTAGGGACATCGTTGTTAATACAGTAACGACAAAGCAGGACCGTAATCCTAATTCCGGCTTGATTATTTATAAGAATCGGGCAAGAGGAAAGACAAAATGGAGATATCTGACTCCAAGAGAGTGCTTTAAGTTGATGGGATTTGATGAATCGGATTTTGACAGGATAATTAGTGATAATCCTATGGTAACAAAGAACAGATATTTGTATTCAACAGAGAAGCTTATTAAACTGGCAGGTAATAGTATCGTGGTTGATGTTTTGGAAGCTATTTTCCGACAGATAATGGATATTAATGGGAAGATTTTAGGTGAAAGAAAATGACAATAAATCAGAAAAAGTCTTTAGTGGCATTTTACATTTCAAAGTTTAATGATGATGCATTTCGTGAATTGGGATATAGTGGACCGGTGTCAAAAGCGATGGATGACTTATCAGTACGAATTACCGGTCCGGGTGTTGAACCTAATGCTTATTTAAGACGAAGACGGGATGAATTTGATGTGTTTTTTGATAATGGAAGAGCTGGACAACATAACAGAAAACCAACAGCGACTGTAACAGAACTTTATGAGCAATGGGATGTAATGGAGTTTAAAGAAATAACAGAAATTGTGAAATCAGTTTTGGATGGAACAATGGAAGAAACTCAGGTGATAAATTTAGATGTTGATGGAGAAAAAGTTTCAGAATATGATGTTGAACAGTATTTAAACTTTGATGATAATACAGCAGCATTAAATAAGACGGTAAAATCTGTGATAGAACGTACCTATTCTAAAAAGAAAGTAAATATGTTAAAGCGTCTATATGCGTATAGATGTCAGATATGTGGTCAAAATGTCGGTGAAGAACATGGCGTTAATATTGCGGAAGCTCATCATATTAAGTATTTTTCAAAGAGTGTTGATAATTCATCAGATAATCTTCTTATATTGTGTCCAAATCATCATAGTCTGATTCATGTATTAAATCCAAAATTTGATTATGATGAATTACAGTATATTTATCCAGACGGAAAGACTGATAAAATTATATTGGATTTGCATCTGACTCATGGTAAGGAGGAAAAATAAAAAATGACAATATCTGAGCAAATAAAAGTATTATGTGTCAGACAGAAAATAAGTCTGGCAGAGTTGGCAAGGAGATTGGGAACAACACCTCAAAATTTTAATGCAAAACTGAAAAGAGAAAGTTTTACTGTGGCAGAGCTTGAGGATATAGCAGAAGCCGCGGGAGTTACTTTTGAAAGAAGTTTTGTGTTGGATGATGGAGACACAGTATAAGAAGGTGATATATATGGCGGATGTTTTGACTAAAGAACAACGGCATAAAAACATGAAAAATATTCATGGAAAGGATACTAAAATTGAAATTATCCTTAGAAAAGCTTTATGGGCAAAAGGTTATCGGTACCGGAAGAATTATAAAAAGTTACCGGGAAATCCGGATATTGTGTTGACAAAATATAAGATAGCAATTTTCTGTGACGGAGAATTTTTCCATGGAAAGGACTGGGAAGTATTAAAACCCAGGCTGGAGAAGAGCAATAACAGTGAATTTTGGATAAGTAAGATATCTAGAAACAGAGAGAGGGATGATGAGGTAAACAAAAGATTGTTGTTTGAAGGGTGGACTGTTATCCGATTTTGGGGTGATGATATTAAGAAGCATACGGATGAGTGTGTGAAGGTTGTCGAGGAGGCAATATTTGATTTGAATTTTGATGAAAGTGAAGACTTTAATTAAGAATAAAGTCTGAGTTATAATTTAAATAGAAAAAATGAGACTAATAGATAGCAGTTCTATTTTAGGAAAGGTGGATATTTGCATGGATTATAAAGCAAAGTGAAAGAGCTAATTGAATATCCTAGAGAAGCGAATTGGTATGAATTCAAGACCAACTGGTATGAGCCAGCAGGAATTGGTGAATATATTTTCTTCGTTGTCAAATGCTGCCGCATTGGAAGGGCGCGAAGCCGGATATTTGGTATGGGGAGTAGACAATGATACTCATGAAATTATTGGAACAACTTTTGATTATACGGTTGATGTAAAGAATGAGCCACTAGAGCATTATTTGGCAAGACAGGTTTTTCCGGATAACAATTTTTCATTTCACGAAATTACAGTAGAAGGAAAAAGGGTTGTCATTTTAGATATACCTGCAGCAACTAAAGTACCGACCAGTTTTGATAATAACAGATATTTACGCATTGGATCCAGTAAAGTAAATCTGAATAAATACCCAGAGCGTGAGTCGAACCTATTTCATGTATTGCGTGTTGGGCTACCTACGATTTGTAATACAGAATCGGAGAATCAAGAATTAACATTTGATAAATTGTTTGTATATTATGCATCAAAGGGAATTACACTAAATAAAAGAACTTTTAAGAAGAATCTTGGCTTTTTGCTGGACAATGGGAAATATAATATGTTGGCGCAGTTAATGTCAGATAATAGCGGCATTCCGATACGTTTTGCAATTTTTAAAGGTAAAGATAAAACATCCACGATGTATTCTGTTCGTGAATTCGGAAATACCTGCTTGCTGATGTCGTTAGATAAAGTTCTTGAGTATGGTGGTGTACTGAATGTTCCACAGGCAGATGAACGAGAAAGAATAGTGGAGAGAAAAGAGATTCCTCTATTTGATGAAGAGGCATTCCGAGAAGCAATGATAAATGCATTTGTGCATAATCAGTGGACAACGGGGAATGCGCCAATGATAACAGCGTTTTCTGACAGAATAGAGATTTTATCCAGAGGAACAATTCCTCCGGGACAGACAATGGAAGGATTTTTCGCGGGTGAATCTGTACCGGTAAATCAAAAATTATCAGATATGTTATTGCAACTGCACATAAGTGAGCGTACAGGTCGTGGAGTCCCAAAGATAACAGAGGTTTATGGAAAAGGAACATATGAGTTCAGGGAAAATTCTATTGTCGTGTCCATTCCGTTTACCAGGGTATCAACAGAGGATGAGGACCCAAGATGGACCCAAGATAGGACCCAAGATAGGACCCAAGATGGAACTCAAGAAGATAGTAAGGGTAGTTCGGAGGATGAGAAAATTAAGCGTATTTTGGAATTTTGTCAAACCCCGAAAGGTATATTAGAAATCACAGAAATGTTAGGATATTCCGGAAGAAAGCCAACGAAGAAATATGTCAAACCATTGGTTGAACAAGGACGTTTGGCGATGACGATTCCGGATAAGCCTCAAAGTAAGAATCAAAAGTATGTAACCGTGAAGTAATTAATGGTGGGTGAATAGAACGATGGACTAGTTTGGAAGGGCATTTTAAAGAATAAGAAGTATTGTGCTTATTTCAACCAAAATCTGGTGCGTTTTCCTTAAAAAACAGCAACCCTGTCCATAGACAAACACAAAAACCCATCGTATAATGAATACACGATTTGCAAATTTCATACTCTGCCGAAGTGTACAATTACTGACCGAAGCGGTATGATACTTTTGCATAAATCAGAAAAAGGTCACAAACTGACACCTTTTTCGAGAAAATAAACCATGATAGTACCTTGTGGACGACACCGGATTGGTTTATACTATATCCAGGCTTGAGACAAGCCAATGAGAAAATGAAAATTGACAACTGAATATCAGTTACAGATTTGAGTAAAATTACGGATCATATACCCGCAGGATGAAAGTCACAGTTATCATATTAGTAGGCTGATGGATTGAGAGATGAAGGTCAAGAGGCTGGACGGAAGTTCGGGCAATGCGGGAGCAGGTATGTTGCGTAAGAATAATAACCCATGAGGGGCGAGAAGTTCGTCCCGATCCCCGTAATGCAGGTAGGGGAGATAGTGCTTCTCCGGAATGGAGAAGGGCGTCGTGAACATAGATAGTGGCTCATCTGTAATTCCCGGAGGTGAGTACACCTCTACGTATACGGGGCGATGAGGGGTCAGAAAGACGGCGTATACCTTCATAGGATGTTAAGAGAAGTCCAAAACAGAATTAGTGATAACCAAAATCGTTATCCATAGTTTATGCATTTTCAAATGAGCTATGGGTAGCGATTTTTTTTAATGGAGGTAACGCAGATGGAGGAAAAAATAGATATTAAAGCAAAGACAATTAAGATGGATACGGGTAAAGGGAATGCATAAAGTAACCATGTCTTACGGTGAACAATCAACTCTGGAAGAGTTGTTGATAGCATATCTGGGACAGGAAATAGCAGGCGACAGTGCAGCATAATAGTGGTTACCCGATGATGCAGAGGGGCGCGTGTGATGGTTGTGACTAGTAAAAATGCTGAAAATCATATTATGTCAGAAAATGTGGAAAAAAGTGGTAGACAAGTATTGGCCTGGGATGTAATATAGGCATGTGGCAGAAAAACAGATTAAAAATAGTCACAATACCTGTAAAGCATTGCGAACGTCCAGCCAACGTGATGACCAATGTTAAGTTTTTCTAATTGAATAGTTGACAGCAAGACAGCTTGAAAATGTCGGTGCAGATGAGACACCATGAAATAATAACCGCTGTCCATGGTCAACAAAGTAAGCGCAAGCTACATACATATTTACATACGGAAACATCGTATGGATGCAGAGTATGGCGTCAGAGATTATAAGAATATATGACGTCAAAACAGTTTAAGTTGAAATGAATATCGAACCAGAATGAAGAAAAGATGTAAGTTATTTAGCTTTTCTGTAGGGTTTGTGCTTTTCGGCTTTCGTGTGTAAATGTGATATGTAGCGCGGTTGTTACAGCAGATGTAACAAGAGACTTTGTTAACTATGGAGAGCGGTTTTTGTGTCGCATGATTTAGCCATAAGGAGGACATTTTCAGGCTGTTTTTCATTTTTGAAGGGAAGGAGAAGAGTGTATTTTGCAGGAAACAGATACGAAAGAGCGGAATGTGACGGAGTGTTCGCAGCATGATGCAAAACAACAGGGAAAGGCGAAACGGTATGGAAAATATACTGTTCAGTCCACCTTTGCAGGAAGCTGTAGCATTACGGATGTTATGAATTGCTATATAGAACGGAAAGCGTCACTTAGATATCAATAGAAGCTATTTTTACAGCAGTTGAAGAACGATAGGAGGAATTGTAATGAGTAAGAAACAGATTGATATATACAGAACAGGAATTTATCTGAGATTGTCTCAGGGAGATGAAGATATTGATGGACTGGAGAAGAAGGAAAGTAACAGTATTTCCAACCAGAAACTTTTGCTGGAGGGATTTATAGGTGCCAATGATGATTTGAAGCTGGTGGATATTTTTATTGATGACGGTTACAGCGGAAGTAATTTTGATAGACCGGAGTTTCAGAGGATGATGGCATCCATGAAAGCGGGGAAGCTTGACTGCATTATTGTAAAAGATTTATCCCGACTTGCCAGGGAGCGTATTGGTGCGGATGAGCTGATACAGAAAACTTTTAAGAAATATAATGTGCGTTTTATTGCGGTATCGGAAGGGTACGATAGCCTGACTGCCAGTAGCAGTGAGACGCATACGATCATTCCTTTCAAGAACCTGCTGAATGAGCAGTATAACGGTGATACGTCCATGAAGGTTCGTACCAGTCAGGGCATTTTGAGAAGAAATGGGCTGTTTATCGGCGCATTTGCACCATATGGTTATCAAAAGGCAGAGGATAATAAGAATCATCTGGTGCCGGATCCTTATGCAGCCGGTGTGGTTCAGGGGATATTTGCAAAGAAGCTTTCGGGAATGAGTGCATCAGGAATTGCAAGGATTCTTAACAAGAATGGCGTGCTTGCACCATCGGAATATAAGGCAAAATGCGGAGAAAAATACAGTACCAGTTTTAAAGGCGCAGGACAGTCAAAATGGTCTGCCCAGACAGTGTCCAGGATTCTTAAGAATGTGGTGTATATCGGAACATTGGCGCAGGGAAAACGAACAACTGTCAGTCACAAGGTTAAGAAGGAAATAGCAGTACCGGAATGTGACTGGGTAGTAGTGGAGAATGCGCATGAAGCAATTATCAGCAGGATGGACTTTGATGCAGTACAGATTCTGATGAGTCGGGATACCATAGCAGTTGCTGGAAAAAACGAATCATATATGTATGCGGGAATTTTATATTGTGGTGATTGTGGCAGCAGTATGGTTCATCGCAAGGAGTCATACAAGGGCAGGGAATATATCAACTATATCTGTTCTAATTATAACCGGAACGGTAAAGATGCCTGCAGTCGTCACTGCATCCGTGAGGAGGACCTGAATCAGATTGTGCTGGGAGAATTACAGGGATATATCAACAGTATGTGCGACTGTGAAAAGGTGCTGGCACATCTGGATGAGCTGAATGTGAATTATGATGAGGCCGTTGCCCATGATAAAGAGATTGTTGCACTGAAGCAGGAGCTTACAAAATGTTCTGCATTTAAGGCTTCACTGTATCAGGATTTGCGTGATGAGATTATCAGCAAAGAGCAGTTTACAAGGTACCGCGAGGAGTTTTCGGCAAAAGAGCGGGAGCTTGAACAGGCAATCAGGGAGCAGGAGACAATCATCCGCAATATATATGAAAATGGAATTGTTGTGGCAAAGGATCTGGAGCAGTTTCGTGAAGGTCTGGTGATTGGAAATCTGGATCGTGTGGCACTTGTTTCATTTATTGACAGAATTTTGATCTATGATGATTTCAGGGTGGAAATTGTGTTTAAGTATCGTCAGGAGATGGAAAAGGTTACCGGATTGTTTGATGTCGTTAATGAGAAAGATGCGGAACCTGTGTACACCATGGTAGATGGTTTGCCAGTGCTGGAGCTTAAGGAGGCGGTGTAAATGGCGAGAACGAAGAACAGATTTAATGCAGTTCAGATACCGGAAGCGGTAACAGCTGGTGTACCTGTAAAGCAGAGAAAATCCTTTCGTGTTGCACTTTATGCCAGATTGTCGGTGGAACTGAAATCCAGACCGTCGGAGTCCATAGCCAACCAGCTGAGTATTTTAAGAGAATTTATCAAGGATAAGGCTGAATTTGCAGAATACCATGAATATGTTGACAGTGCAGTGTCGGGAACCAGTTTTGACAGACCTGCATTCGGGCAGATGATGGATGATGTCAGAGAAGGGAAAATCAGCTGCATTATTGTGAAGGATATGTCCCGTTTTGGCAGGGATTATATCGAAGCCAGCAACTATATTGAGACGATATTCCCGTTTCTTGGGGTACGTTTTATATCGGTAAGTGATCATTTTGACACGGAAGCAGAATTTAACCAGAATAAGGCGTTGGAAATAGCGTTGAAAAATCTGGTGAATGACATGTATGCCAAGGATATTTCAAAGCGTGTTTCAGTCAGTCGCAGGCTTGATATGGAAAGGGGCAAATTTACCGGAAGCAATGCACCATATGGTTATAAGGTGGATAGCGGGGATGCACTTCGCAAGTATGTGATAGACAGGGACGCGGCGGCAGTTGTCCGTCAGATTTTTGAACTGGCAGCAGATGGAGTGACGCTCAGGGAGATTGCGAAAGCACTTCAGGAGTATCGTCTTGCATTACCGGGAGATTATCTGAAAACAGGGAATCTCTATGTGGAGGAAGGTGCAGAGGCAAAGGCGTGGTATCCCGGTACGATTTCCAACATCCTGAAAAATCAGGGCTTATATTGGGAACATGGTACAGGGGAAAAGGCGTACTAGCTGTATGATAACGAGGCAAGGCATGCTACGGATGAAAATGATTGGATTGTGGTTGAAAATACACATGAAGCGATTGTGGATAAGGAACTATTCGATAGGGTAAGAGCTGTTATGGATAAGAAGGTGGAAGAAAGCATTTTCACATCTGGCAGGGGAAAGAATCTGCCAATAAAGAGGATATCTTTGCAGGAATTTTATTCTGTGGAAATTGTGGCAGAAGAATTCCTTTAGCTTCCAGAATCCTGGAGAAGGACGGAGTGCTGGAGCGCCAGTATTTTTTATTCCTGCAGATACAATTATGATTTCGGTGGGAAACAGTGTGGCTGTACCATTATGGAGCAGGAGCTTATAAAGGTAGTGCATAACCTGCTTACAACTCAAATTGCAGTACTTACAGACAGTGCCAGGACGGAGGCTTCCATGCGAGGTGTGATGGACAGGGAACTGAAAAATCATGATGTGCGTATTCAGAAAATTCAGAAGCAGATTGACAGAAAGAATTATGAAGAGAGTAAGGCATATCAGTCTTATGTTACCGGTGAGATTACTAAGGCTGATTTCAAGTACAGGCAGGAGAAAAATGCTGATGCCATAATGAGACTTCGGGGACAGATATCGGATGAAGAGGCAAGCCGCAGGCGTGTGAAGAGATTTTGTGAGAAGAAGATACAATGGCTGAAAGCAATTTATCGTTTTCAAAGTGCGGTTACCCTGGATAGAAATATGATTAAAATTCTAGTCGACAGCATTTACCTGTATCCGGATAAGAGGCTGGTAATTAATCTGAATTTTAAAGATGAGTATGCCAGGATGGCAGACGGAGAGGAGATATAGAATGGAGCAGATAGCAATATATTTGAGATTATCAAAGGAAGATGAATTTGTAAAAGATGAGAGCAACAGTATTACCAATCAGCGTGCTTTTATCCGTGGATTTATTAATAAAAATAAGGAACTTCGCAAAATGAGTGTGGTTGAGTTTGTGGATGATGGCTATTCTGGTAAAAATATGGACCGCCCGGATATGCAGAGAATGCTGGAAATGGTGAAAAGAAAGCAGATTTCATGTGTTATTGTAAAGGATTTCTCCAGATTTTCAAGAGATCATATCGAGCAGGGAAAATATATTGAACAGATATTTCCTTTTATGGGTGTGCGATTTATTGCCATAAATGATAATTATGACAGCGCAGATTATGTGGGTGGTATCGGTGAGATTGATGTTGCATTTAAGGGGATTCTATATGATTTCTTCAGTGAGGAACAGTCTTCCAAAGTATCATTGACACTTGATACAAAGCGTGGCAATGGTAAATACATAGCTACCTATGCTCCTTATGGCTATGTGAAAAGTCCGGAGGACAAGCATAAGTTGGTTGTGGATGAGTTTGCCAGTCAGATTGTAAAGCGCATTTTCAAAGAGTTTCTGTCTGGAAAATCTATGTACAAAATTTCAGAAGGACTGAACCGGGATGGAATAGATACGCCGGGAGTGTATATTGCCATGCAGTCTGGAAGTGAAAAGCAACTTGCCCAGATATCGTGAGAAAAAGCCTCTCTGGAATAATGTTGCAATAGGAAGAATCCTCGGAAATGAGCAGTACACCGGCACGATGGTTTACAGCCGATTCAAGAGTGAGAATGTTGGCGATAAACACGCCAAAGCACTTCCAGAGGATGAATGGAAGCGTGTGGAAAATTGTCACGAAGCAATTGTCAGCAAGGCGGATTTTGAAAAAGTCGCTGCCATGCGAAAAGGAAATACATGTGCCAGTGCCAAAAGAAAGCATGAAACACATTGCCTGACTGGTAAAATGATCTGTGGTAACTGTGGGCATCGCCTGTCTCATACTTATGCCGGTCGACCGAAGTATTATTGTGCAAATCATTATCTGGACAAGACTGATGAAAAATGCAATATCAGTGTGCTGGATGCGGATATGGAGAGCGTTGTGAAGAAAGCACTTCAGATGATGATTGATGTCCTGGTAGATTCCAGAAATGTTGTGGATATGCAGCGGGAGAAACAGGCAGAGCGATTAAAGCAGGCAGAGAAGCATCTTTCAGATATGGAGCATAGCCGTGAACTAATTGAAAAGGATTTGCGTGAAGCTTATGAAAGCTACAAGCTGGAAATGACAGATAAAGAAACATATCTGGAACAGCGTAAGACATATGAGCAGATGCTTGAGCGCCTACAGGAGAATATCGAAGAGCAGATGGCAGCAGTCACCAAGATGGCAGATATGGATGTGCCGGAAGTGGCAGGTTTGGAGATGCTGGAAGGGCAGCTGAAGCTGACGGGACTTAACAGAGAAATGGTGGTGCTTTTGTGGAGGAGATTGTCGTGTATGCAAAGGACAGGGTGAAGATAAAGTGGAAGTTTCGGGATGAGTTTGGGGAGGTGGGAAAGGCTCGAAAGCCTTGATAATACTGATTATTCTGGTAGAGATTAATGAGGGGAGGTGGTATAATTGGAATGGGAGCGAAAAGTCAAAACAAATATATATTGTCAAGAAGGAAAAGAGGTGAAGTGATTGAAGAAGCAATTGATTATTTTGTCGTTAAGTCCGTTATTTTTACTAACAATACTGCAATATTTTCCATTTGAGAAGTTTGGTTGTGTGGTTGGCAATTTGTTCAATATTCAGATGATTTATAAACATTTGCCGTTATATATAGGAATGTGGATTTGTTTGATTTGGGTTATTGTGTCTTTGATCATATTTATTAAATTTGTATGTTTTCAACGATATGACGTAGTTGGGGGTTATGAAGTTAAGGATATCAAAGAAGAAAAAGATGCCGGATTGAATTTCTTTCTTACACTTATTTTGCCATTGTTGGTTAACGATATTTCGACGTGGAATGGTTTATTATTGATGATTTTTCTAGGTGTTATAATAATATGTTTGTTGTCGAAAACCAATTTATACTATCAAAACCCAGTACTAATAATACTGAAATATAAGGTGTATAAATTTAAATTGAACAAAATCGCTGCGCGATGGCCTGCCAAGGCTGTGACGCAGTTTTTCTTTTCCTAAATAAAAAGCAGTGGAAACCAAGTCCTAATAGTAGTATTGTTAAGTCACCACAACCAACAATCAAACAGGATCGACATTACCACTGCCTATGAAAAGATTAACACCTAACCGTTCTTTTAGCAAGCGGTTTTATTATTCCAATGCACCTCCATGTAAGCAGTGATACCCGAAATTACTGACTTTACATGGAGGAATTATTATGTACGAAAAATATTTACTACAGCTTGAGGAAGCTGGAAAAATCCGTAACCTTAAAGAGCGTTCCATTAACTGCTACAAAAACTATGTTTCTTATTTCCTTAATTACATGGAAAAGCACCCGGAAGAGCTTACCTGTCAGGATGTCAGGGACTTTCTTCTTGCCAAGAAGGACAATGGTCTGAAAGCGACCACCCTCAACCTTTATAATTCAGCCATCCGTTTTTTCTATCGGAATGTACTTCACGTTCTGTGGGATGATATCACTGTTCCACGCATGATAATAGAGCACAAACTCCCAACCGTACTTTCTACTGATGAAATTGACCGGCTTCTTGATGCTACGGATGACCTGAAATATAAAGCCATGTTCGCCACAATGTATTCTTCCGGAATGCGTGTCTCGGAAGTGATTCATCTTCATTATGATGATATTTCCCGCACAAACATGCAGATTCATGTCCGGGATACCAAGAACCGGATGGACCGTTATACCATTCTGTCTAAAAGAAACCTTGCACTTCTTACGGAATACTGGTTCCGGAAAGGCAGACCAAAGGGCATTCTGTTTCCGAATCAGTTTACAGGGCAGTATCTTACCGTAAGTACACTGGAACAGGTTATCCGACGTTCTGCATCGGCTGCTGGGTTATCCGGTGTTACTCCTCACTGCCTCCGTCACAGTTTTGCCACCCACCTTATGGAGCAGGGAGTGGAACAGCGGAATATTCAGGCATTGCTTGGACACCGCGATCCGAAATCCACAGAAGTTTATCTTCATGTCAGCAACAAATCCATTATGGGCATCCGCAGTCCTTTTGACAGAAAGGATGGTACAGCCAATGGATAAGCCCACAGTACAGGATATTTTTCATCGTTTTTATCCGGCATACCTTGATCAATATTCACCTTCCCCTGTACAGGCAAAGGTTGCACATAACATCATGAACTGCAAGACCGGTGCCTATGGTGCAAATGTATGTGTATGTGAGGATTGTGGCTTCGTACAGATTCATTACAATTCCTGCCGTAACCGTTGCTGCCCAATGTGTCAGGCTGTTCCGAAAGAAATGTGGATGGATGCACGCAGAGAGGATGTCCTTGATGCTCCTTATTTCCATCTGGTTTTTACGGTTCCTGATATTTTAAACCCTGTCATTTACAGCAACCAGAGACTTCTTTATGATGCCTTATACCATGCAGCTTCTTCCACAATCAGCGAACTGACTGCCGACCCAAAACATCTCGGCGCAAAGGTGGGATACATCTGCATTTTACATACATGGGGTTCTGAAATGAACTTTCATCCCCACATTCATACCATCCTGCTGGGGGGAGGACTGGCTTCCAACAACCAGTGGAAGGACAATGGTGAAAATTTCTTTCTTCCCATCCGGGTCATCTCCAAAATGTTCCGCGGAAAATATCTGGAGGAACTAAAGAGGCTGTGGGAAGAGGATAAGCTGGTATTTCATGGTACTGCAGAAAAATTTCGCAACCATTATACGTTCAAGGAGCTTTTAGATTCCTGTTATGGTATGGACTGGATTCCTCATTGTAAAAAGACATTCAATGGTGCTCAAACAGTAATTAAATACCTTGGTAAGTATACTCATCGCATTGCCGTCAGCAATCACCGCATCGTCCGTATGGATGATGATACCGTTACATTCTTAGTAAAGGATTACCGTAATGAGGGACAGTGGAAGGAACTGACTATTTCGGGTGTAGAGTTTGTCCGGCGGTTTCTCATGCATGTACCACCACGGCGTTTTGTCCGCATCAGGCACTACGGACTGCTATGTTCCCGTACTAAAAGCCAGAAGCTCACCCTTTGCAGAAATTTACTTGGATGTAAGAAGTATCTTTCAAAGCTTCGTGACATGGAAATGCCTGAAATATTGGAACATCTTTATGGCATCAAAGTTTGTGTGTGTAAGGCATGTGGTGGGCATCTTGGAAAGCCACAGATGAGAATGCCACTGCGCTGCTAAAGAGCAACATCTAATACTTTCAAAAGCCTCAGTTTCTGAGGTTTTATCGTCATGCCCATTTGCCTGTTTTTTATAAAATGTTGTAGCTTTCATACCGAGAATCATATATAATCATGGACAGGAACAAAGAATTGAAAGTCCATAGGTTGCGGCTACCCGGACGCTCACTTTGTTCAATTAGGTCAAATCGAAAATGGTGTAAACGAAGGGGCAGTTCTCTGCAATGTCAAAACTGCTTTTTCGTTTACCCCATCATCGATTGTAACCTAAAGAATTTAATAGTCTCTTGAACAAGGCTACCATATGGGTTATTCTACCACATATTCATCCTTAATTCATCTAAAATTTTCACGATTGATTTACCATATATCTAAACTATCTTCCTAATCCACCCAAGCCTGCATCTCGTTATCCAAGACCAACCGGGCATACTCCATAGGGTTGTCAATGGCAAGAGCGTTCAATGCACATTTTGAATTTGGTGAAACACATAAAAAGCTGCTCATCAAATATCCCCCGGATAATAATGTGGAGGATACAACTAGTACACCGAGTAATATTTTCCAGCTAAATACATTGATAAAATCGTACAAAATGAGTATAATAATAGTACGAAGAAAGGAAGTGGTGATATGTCAATTACAGCAACTGAATTGAAAAATAATCTTGGAAAATATTTATTATTATCTGCAAAAGAAGATGTTTTTATCACAAAGAATGGAAAAGTAGTGGCAAAACTGACAAATCCACATCAGGACAGAGTAGAAGTAGCAAAATCCCTGTTTGGAATCTTACCAAAGGATGCAGACCTGAATGAAGCAAAAGAAAAAAGGCTTGGTGCAAAATAGATGAGGATTCTTGCAGATACAAATGTGATAATAGATGCCCTGACTTCAAGAGAGCCATGGAATAAAAGTGCAGAAGAAATATTCTTATGGCAGCAAATCATACAATCGAAATGTACATTACTGCAAGTTCAGCAACAGACATCTATTATCTTATAAGGAAACATTTGCATAACATAGAAGCAGCAAAGATGATAATGGGAAAGCTTTATTCATTGACTGGAATATTAGAGGTTACAGCGGATGACTGCATGGATGCACTTGCATCTGCAATCAGTGACTATGAGGATGCAGTTGTTGAAAAGGTGGCATCCAGAAAAGATATGGATTATATTGTCACAAGAAATATAAAAGATTATCAGGCAGGTGGAACAAAGATAATTCTGCCAGATGATTTTGTGAAACTTGTTGAAGAGGAATAATTTTTACCACCAAATCGTCAAATACCGATTTTGTGAAACTCTTTCTATGCTCCATCCTCTGCCTTATTGCAGTCGATTCGTAAAAGCATATTATCATTAGAACGTGAAACACATTACAGCCTCCTGCCGCATTTGGGACAGAATTCAAAGTCCTCTGTAGTTGTATATCCACAATTGCTGCATCTTTTTGTTGTGTTTCCACTTCCATTTTCAAAGCCGTAACCATACTGCGGGTTTACACGCTGCAAATGCTGTGGCAATATCTCCACGTCCTCGCCTCTTGCTATCCTGCGTCCTATTTCCGGATCAAGCTCGTAAAGCGCATTACAGCATGTGGTCTGCACATAGTAGTGCCTGTTCCATTTAAAACACGGAATGAAGAACAGTGACAGCACCATGTATGTCATATACACCTGATACCTGCCATACCTGCCACATTCATCGCAGGTAATGACCTGATTGAAGTCAAAGTCCTTCCTGCCGTCCGTTATTCCCATCATAAAAAACATATATGATGCCTCCGTTTATCTGTGCCATAGTCCCCAGAAGTCTCCAAGCGATTCTCTCGTATGAAATCCCCGCTCATCCTCAACCACCGGTATTGATTTGGCATCCATTTTCTCTATATTTACATAAGTACCCTGACTCACCATTGCAAATACCCTGTCTATCTGCTCCTCTGTGCCCTGTATTTCCATAAATACCGAGCCGTCAGGGTCATTTCTCACCCAGCCTGTTGCGCCAACGCTTTCTGCCGCGTGCTCTGTTCTGTAGCGGAAACCTACTCCCTGCACAGAGCCGTACACTCTTATCTGCTTTCTGATGATTTTGCTGTCGTAATCACTCATATGCACTCACTTCCCTGATACACATTATTTTCAGTCTACAATAGCCCTGCAAACAACCTCATAATTGACTGCCCCAGCCTTCGTCTTGCACTTCTTCCGGTCCTGTACTTCTCCGTCACCTCCGCAGACTCAGTGAAAAGCCTGATAAAATCATCCCTGATTTCATGCACCACTTCACAATCCGCCATAAAACAGCCATTTTCAAAGTGATGATAAAGGCTTCTGTAGTCAAGATTTATGGTACCGCAGGTTGCCATTATATCGTCTGCCACACTCATCTTTGCATGGCAAAAGCCCGGTGTCCACTCAAAAATCCTCACACCATGCTTCACAAGCTGGTTGTAGAATGAGCGTGTCACGCTGTATATTGGTTTCTTATCAGGTATGCCCGGCGTGATGATGCGCACGTCAACTCCACGCTTGGCGGCAAGTGTCAGCGCATGGCTCATCTCATCGGTAATGATAAGGTAAGGAGTGATAAACCAGCAATAACGCTGTGCCTTGTTTGCCATGCTGATATAGACATCCTCCCCCACCTGCTCGTTATCGAGAGGGCTGTCTGCATATGGCTGGATATATCCACTCTGTTTTGCCTCATAATCATAGTGTAGCAGATATTGAGATACATCCACCTCGCGCGGTACCTTGCGCTCTGATGCATTCCACATCTCGAGAAATGCGATGGTAAACGACTTGACAGCATCTCCCTCGAGCCTGATTCCCGTATCCTTCCAGATTCCGTATGGGTGTGTCACATTGAAGTACTCATTTGCCAGATTATAGCCGCCGGTATATGCGATTTTTCCATCAATTACCGTGATTTTTCTATGGTCACGATTGTTTAAAAACATGTTAAAGGCAGGTGCAACCGGGTTGAACACCCTGCATTTGATGCCAAGCTTCTCCATCTTTTCCGAGAAATCCCTGTCTATGAAAAAGATTGAGCCCATATCATCATAAAACACCCTTACCTCGACTCCTGCCTGCACGCGCTCCGTGAGCACCTTCTGGATACGGTGCCACGATTCCTTGTCCTCTATGGCGTGATACTCCATGAAAATAAATTTCCTGGCCTTTGATAAATCGCTAAGCTGCGCTTCGAGTCCCTTTGACGCCTGATCATAATATGTCACATCCGTGTTCTGATATACCGGATATAATGCATTTTTTGCCAGGTATGTTGAAATTCCCGCTGCCTGTGGCACCTTTTCATACATATCGGATAGTATGTCTGCGTTTTCAGGCAGACATGGAAGAAGCATGGAATCCACCTCTTCAAACCGTGCACGCATCTTATTCGGTGCGCCGTTTAGTCCGACTAACAGGTAAAGTGACACTCCCATTATCGGAAATGCCAGTATCAGTATAATCCACGGTGTAGTCATGGATGCGGTCTGCTCACGATTGTACAGTCCGAGCACAAGTATGATTGCCAGGACGCTTGTGTCGTGTTTATTGCTGCCGCATATTCATTTAGCCTTGTAAACATATAGACCATGAAAACTGCCTGCAATAATATCGCAAGCACTGAAAAAAACATTCTCTTTAAACCATTCTGTGTTTTTTTAGTTCCCTCGTAGGTTTTTTCCTTCATCTGTTATGCCTCCATTATCTTACTGTCTGTAATACCAAACCTCTCCATAAATTTTTAGCCACCTTCTTATTTAAGAAGCCATTCAATTTCCTCTTTATAAGGAGGAATAGTCTTCTTCGCAGAGCCCTCCTCACAAAGCCATGGTGTTTCCAGAATCTTTGGTACATTTGCAAAGGTCTCATCATGCACCAGTCGGTGCAGTGTATCATAGCCGATGGTTCCCTTGCCTATATTTGCATGCCTGTCCTTGTGTGCTCCAAGAGGATTTAAGCTGTCATTCACATGAAATACCGCTATCTGCTCAAGTCCTATCACCCTGTCAAACTCCGCAAAAACATCATCATAATGGTTCACAATATCGTATCCTGCATCATTTACATGGCACGTATCGAAGCAGACACGCAGTCTTTCTTTCCTGTCCACTCCATCATAGATTGCCTTAAGCTCCTCAAAGGAACGGCCTATTTCACTGCCCTTTCCTGCCATCGTCTCAAGTGCGATAAACACATCGTCATCATTCTGATTGAGCACTGTGTTAAGTCCCTTTACAATCTGTGCGATTCCAGCCTGCTCACCGGCATTTACATGACTTCCCGGATGAAGCACCAGTATGCGGCTCTTCATTGCCGCGGTCCTTACTATCTCCTTTTCCAGAAACTCCACTGCCAGCTCGTACGTCTCAGGCTTTACGGTGTTTGCCAGATTTATGATGTATGGCGCGTGGACCACTATCTCATTTATCCCATGCTCATGTGCATATTCCCAGCCTGCGTCTATGTTGAGCTCAAAGATTTCCTTTCTTCTCGTGTTCTGTGGTGCCCCGGTGTAGAGCATAAACACATTCGCGCCATATGACGCTGCTTCCCTGGCTGATGCCAGAAACATATCTTTTCCTGCCATGCCTACGTGACAGCCTAATTTTATATCACTCATATTTTTCCTCTGTTTCATTGAATCTATATATCTATTATTTCTACTATAACACTACATCCCTGATAACTCTATCTAAATATTCTAAATTTTTACTAAACATGGCAAAAGTCATTGACATAGTATCAAAAACTACATATACTATCCTTTGCAACCACATATATTAATGGCATATAATTGCAATGTATGTGATGCATAACTACAGTTAACCAATTATTATAGAAATACGAGGGTAAATATGTTTGAAATAATTGTTGACTCTGCGGCAAACATTCCTGCAGAGCTATGTAAAAAATATAAAATCAAGGTGCTATCATTTGTAAACCTTGTCAACGGAAAGGAAATGACCTGCTTTGAGCCTGACCTCACACCGGAACAGGAGCGGGCAAAGGGTAAGGAATACTATGATGCGATAAGAGAAGGTGCCGAGGTAAAGACCGGACTTATCAGCAGCGGAATCTTTGAGGATACTTTCAGGGAAATCATTGAAGCTGACAAGGATATCCTGTATTTCTCCCTCAGTAAAAACATAAGCGGCAACTACAACTCAGCCCGTGTCGCAGCCGATGCTGTCCTTGATGATTGCAATAACGGCAGAAAAATACGCCTGGTGGATTCATTAAATGCATCCCTCGGACAGGGACTTCTCGCAATATACGCCAGCGAAATGCGTGAGAAGGGCATGAGCTTTGATGAGGTGGCTGACACGATAGAGACCTATCCTGCCAGATTAAACGGTGTGTTTACCGTGGGCAATTTAAAGTATATTGCAAGAACCGGCAGATTAAGCGGAACCACCGCTTTGGTCGGCAACATGCTAAGCATCAAGCCTATCCTAAGGGGCAGCAAGGACGGATATATTGTACAGTTCAGAAAATGTCGTGGCCGAAAAGCCGTATTAAATGAGCTTGTCAATCTGTTATGCGACAACATTACAGACCCTGAAAATCAGATTATCGGAGTGGCACATGCTGACGCATATGAGGATTCGCTCTATGTGATTGAACAGATTAAAAAGCGCATAAAGGTGCGCGATATGATAAATACCACCTATGATTTCTGCACCGGAAGCCATGTTGGTCCGGAATCTTTAGCAGTATTTTTCATGGGAAAGGACAGAGAATTGGGAGCCTGATATCAGGCTCCCTTTTCACTTCTTTTATTCATCATCCTCACATAAAAAAAGTCCCAGAACTCGCTTATTAAGCGGATTCTGAGACTTTTGATTTCTATTAATTGCAACTTCTATCTCATTTTAAGCTGCAGCTTTCTTGCTTTCTGATTTCTCACAGAGCTTCTTCACACCCTGAATTGCAACAAGTACACCAAGGATGAGCAGTAATACTGCAAATATAAGCTGTAATGAATTTCCAAGGTCAAGTCCTACAGAGAATAATGCCTTTGTAAGCTTGTAGATTGTCATGCCAAGTGCAGTAAATGTAACTGCCATCATGAATACCATTGGAATCCAGAGCATGCAGCCCTGACGCTTTGTCTTCTTTAAGAATACTGCGCAGGCAACAAGTGCAAGTACTGATAAGAGCTGGTTAGCTGAACCAAACAGTGGCCATATCTCTGCATAGCCTACCTTTGTAAGCAGGAATGCAAGTACCAGTGTGATGATTGTTGCAAAGTATTTGTTTGTCATCAGCTTGACAAATGGACTCATATTGTCATCATCTGTGTCTGAATCAAGCCAGAACTCCTGGAATGACAGACGTCCGACTCTGGCTACTGAATCAAGTGATGTCAGAGCGAAGGCTGATACAGCAAGGTTAATCAGTGTGAACACAAGTGAGTGTGGTAAACCGAGTACTGACAGGAAGTTTGCGATAGCTCCTGCGAAAATCTGTGGCTGTGTTGTAAGTCCCTGAGCTGCTGCCTCTCCCTTACCGAATGATGCTACTGCGATAAGTGCAAGGATTGCAAGCATACTCTCCATAAGCATGGCACCGAATGAAACAGGAAGCATGTTCTTCTCATTCTTTATCTGCTTAGATGCAGTACCTGATGATACAAGTGAATGGAAACCTGAAACTGCACCACAGGCGATTGTTACGAATAAGATTGGGAACAGATACTGTGGGTTTCCGTTTGCATCAGGGATTGCAAATGCTGTGAAAGCATCAAGGTTACAAGCAGGATTTGCAACAAATACACCGATTACCGCACCTACGATCATGAAGATTAACAGGTAGCTGTTAAGGTAATCACGTGGCTGAAGCAGTGCCCATACAGGTGTAACACTGGCTATAAGTATATATGCAAATATAATTATGTGCCATACGCTAAGGTTTAAATACATTGGGAAATTGAGTCCCAGTGCTATAGCTACTATAAGTAATACGATTGCAACAAGTGTGTTAATCCATTTGTTGAACTTAGAGTATTTAAGGAAGAAACCAAGTGCAACTGCTTCTATGATGAAAAGCATTGATGTAGTTGCAACTGCTCCGTTGGCTACAACCTTTGTAACCTCGCCTGCTTTATCAGCAGCAAAGCCATTGAAGGTTCCGGCTACGACATCTGCGAAAGCTGCAACAACAAGTATACAGAACAGCCAGCAGAATAACAGGAATAATTTCTTTCCTAATTTACCGATGTACTCCTCGATGATGTAACCGATTGTACGACCCTTGTTCTTAACTGAAGCGTACATAGATGCAAAGTCCTGAACAGCTCCAAAGAATACACCACCAATTAATATCCAAAGCAGAACCGGAAGCCATCCGAAAATAGCTGCCTGAATTGGTCCGTTGATTGGGCCTGCACCTGCTATAGATGCAAACTGATGTCCGAATACTACATTGGTATCGGCTGGTACATAGTCCACTCCGTCCTCCATCTCGTAGGCAGGAGTCTTGGCATTTGGATCAATGCCCCATTTGTTTTGCAGATAACGGCCATATAATAAGTATGCTCCACCGAGCACAACAATGGCTATTACCATCATTAAGATTCCACTCATATTATTACCTCTTTCTTTTGTTTATCTTAATTTTATTTATATATTATGTTTACTCTTTTTTTAGCAAATTTCAATAAATATTTTATACATAATTTATTTTTAATTTCTATAATTTTTGTTTAATTTACCAATCGGTTATAATAGGTATTCATTCTCTTTATGCTGTCTTTGTCTCAGCGGCTTCTTCTGCCTTTTTAGCAGCCATTTTGTCCTTTAATGCAAAGGCTCCGGCAAGCAGTGTGCCTGAGATTGAATGCCATGTACATGACACTGCACAGATGATGGCTGATTCAGGTGTTGAAGCAAACTGTGCTGTAGTGGTGGCAAGGTTTGTGGCAAGACCTGCATTCTGCATACCAACCTCGATAGAGATGGTTCTCTTCTTGGCTGTGTTCATGCCTACCAGCTTTCCTGCACCGTATCCGAGCAGATATCCAAGTCCGTTATGTAACAGAACTGCCGCAAAAATTACTACTCCTGATGTAAAGAACTTTGAGCCCTGTGATGATACAACACCACCTACAACGAATGCAAGACCAAGCACCGCAATACCCGGCATAACCTTCTGAGCCTCGGCAAATGCCTTTTTCTTTCCAAGCAGGTAGTTGAGTAAAAATCCAACCGCTACAGGAAAGATTACAGTCTCAATGATTGACACAAACATCGGAAGCGCCTTGATTGAGACATGTGTTCCGCTTGCAAGAAATGATACCAGAAGCGGTGTCATAAATGGTGAGAGCAATGTGGAAACTGTTGTCATTCCAACTGAGAATGCCACATCACCACCGCAGAGGTATGACATAATGTTTGAAGAAACACCACCGGGACAGCAGCCTACGAGGATAAGTCCAAGTGCGATTCCGTCAGGCAGATTCAATGCCTTTGAGATACCAAATGCGAGAAACGGCATGATAAGATACTGTGCGATTGCACCTACACATATATCAAATGGTCTCTGTGCAAGTATCTTGAAATCCTGTGTCGTAAGTGTAAGTCCCATACTAAACATGATGATTCCTATAATGATTGACTGACATGTGAACTTGTTGGATACCGGATCCACAAACAGCATCTGATTTACCCAGGCCATCAGATTCGGAACCAGAAATGTGACTACGGCGATTGCTATGACAACTATCGATGTGTAGTCTGATAAAAATTTACTTACTTTTTGTAATGCTTTCATTGTAAGCCTCCTTAACATTTTTCTGCTCACTAAAACTCTTTTATGGAATTAAAAAATCCCTTTCCAGATTGACATAATCTGAAAAGGGACGAAATAATCCGCGTTACCACCCTGATTCCACAGTGTATTACTGTGACACTCTGCATACCAGCATATGCTTTCCATATAACGGTGGACACCGGCGAGGTTTACAGACACACTTAATGCTTTCAGCCCGCTTCTTAGAGAGGATATTCCAATCTGACCATTACCTGTTCGCACCGCCCACAGGCTCTCTGAAAATAAATACAAATCGGACCTTGTTCTCATCAACGAATTTTGGTGAACATATTTATTTAAATCTTGTTTTGTATTATAGCCCTCTGACACTATATGTCAAGAGAATGATACAAATTTGTACTATAACATTTATTTATAGTTTTTATTCATGTGCTTTATTCTTATTATTTATTCGTAATCTTTGTTGTTATACTCATCATTCCATGACTGCTGTTGTGATGTACCGTAGGAATTTTGAGCATCCCCGCCCTGTGCTGTGCCATACGGATTCTGACCATACTGTTGGTTTGCTCCGTTTCCGTACATGTTCTGACCGTACTGCTGGTTTGCTCCGTTTCCGTACATGTTCTGACCATACTGCTGACCGTATCCGTTTGAACCGTATGGATTATAGTAGTTATTATTACTATTATATCCATCTCCCACATAAACAATGTTTTTGTTGAAGGCAATAATACAGATAAAAATCACATTGAGGAATATAAGTCCGCAGGCAAATCCTGCTCCCTTGCCAAACGCATGTGCCAGTCCGACACAGCAGAGGATATTCATAACCAATGCCGCAATCATTGCTGCAATAATCAGAATAACCGCAAATATCAGCATGCCCATGTGAGCCCCGATGCGGTTTCCGGCATATCCATAGGTAGAATCATAATACGACCCCATATAACTGGATGTCATAACGGAAAGTCCTGAGGCAATAATCTCATACATCAATAAAATACATCCTGCTATACTTGCGATACTTGCCACAAGATATCCCCAGAACAGCTTCTGTTTCCCTGCAATCCTGAATTTTACATATGAGCTGTAAAACGGTACAATAGCCGCCCAGCCGTGCTCTCCTGCCTTTGCATACATAATCCATGATGCAATAATTGTCAGTACCATAACTGCCAGATTGATAAACGACTCAAAGCCGTCAATCATACTCATAATAGTATAATATGTGCTATATGTGCTCATTTTTTCTCCCTTTCATAACCAAAGTTTGTTTGTTATTCAAAGTATACATCACCACAGGTCAGAGTGCAATAATTAAAAAGTTTTGGAGCTTATATAATTCACTCATTTTAAGATTCTAACAATACTCCTTTATATATTCACCAAAATATGGAAGTGCAAGTGAGATATAGCCCTGTCTGGAATTTAATATCCCTCTTTTTTATAAGACGATCCCTGTACATAGAGTAGCTTCCTGACTTCTCTCCCATAAGCTTAAGCACTTCTTCACGCTTGTATTCTTCCTTTTCTGTCAAAAGTCCTGCAAGAAACCTGTCCATTTCAGTCATCTCTTCCCATATTTTTTCATAAGAATATGCAAACAATTCAGCTTTGAGTTTTGGTAAAATATCTTCTAACAACTCATCCAACTTTTCTTAAAATACAACACTCCCAATTCCTGAAATGCATATGCGTATCCTTTTGTAATTTTCGCCATTTCACGAGCCTCATTACTGTCAATATCCAGCTTACTCTTATACATTTCAGTCATTCGTATCATATTAAGAGGCTCCGTTTTAACTGTTGCCGCTCTTCTGAAAAATGTAAGATTTTTGACATTGCTCAATTCCTGTATATTTTCATACAATCCTGTACACACAAAATAAACCGGATACCCTGCTCTGAGCCATCTGCCATATTCAGACGCAAATTTTATCATCTCTTCGGACTTTGAAACCTCATCTATTCCTATAAGTATCTTCTTCCCCTTTTTCTGTGCAGCCTGTATCATTGTCTCAACTTCTACACCGATATCAAAGAAATTATTATTGTTTTCTGCCGTATAGCCGATTCCACCACCTGTTCCCATCACTGTTGCAGAGAGGTTTATCCCTGTTGTTTTCTTATCCTGTGAACCAAAACCGGCCTTTACAAGCATTGCCGCTATCTGTCCCAGTATATCTCTTGCAGGATTTACATCAAAAACAAGCCAGTTTATATATCTGCTTTCATTGGTTCTTAATTCTTCCTCCACCTTTGCAAGTATAACGGTTTTACCGGAGCCTCTGACACCGGTTATCTTATATACCGACTCCGACGGATTATCGTAAATAAAGTTTTCCAGTATCTCCTCTGTTTTCTCTGTATGGATATATGTGTATTCCGGAGTCTTACTGAAGGTTGTAGTAAATGGATTCTGCATAAATTCACCTCAATTTATTATATGAAATTCAAAACTATTTATATTTTTTTATACTTTATATTGTTCTTTATAGTTTTTTATAAATTTTTATACTTTTTCTTTTATTTTATACTTTTTTATACTTTTTTGCAATAGTTCTTCCGACCTGTATATACCGTTAAAGGAATCACCTCTTTTTGCACCCTTGACAAACCCCTTCTTAAACGGCTATAATATCGTCAATTGAAGCACAATTACATTTCAACAGGCTTTGATGGGAACAAGTACATTTCTGCAATACTTACAGAGAGCTGCCGGCAGGTGAGAGGCGCAAGGAAACAGATCTGGAATACATCCCGGAGCTTTGCACCGAACGTCATACCGGATGGTTAAATATCGCCGGTTCGATTAATAAGCCGCAACGTATTGGCACACGTTATAGTGCCGGAGTGTTAGCAGAATCGGCCATTTTCACTATATATATATGTCGAACACTGTGTGACAACTCACGGAGGCATTCCTGTGCGAGCAGGATGCAAATTAAGGTGGTAACGCGAGAAATCCCCCTCGTCCTTAAATGGATGAGGGGGATATTTTATTTTTCAGAATACAGATTCATCTTATCAGGAGGAAAATCATGACAATTTATGACGAATTAGTTGCCCGCGGTCTTATCGCGCAGGTAACAGACGAAAAAGAAATCAAAGAGCTTATAAACAACGGAAAGGCTACCTTCTACATCGGCTTTGATCCTACAGCAGACAGCCTTCACGTTGGACATTTCATGGCTCTTTGCCTTATGAAGAGACTTCAGATGGCCGGAAACAAGCCTATCGTGCTTATCGGTGGAGGTACCGCACAGATTGGTGATCCATCAGGACGTACAGATATGCGCCAGATGATGACAACAGAGACTATCAACCACAACGTAGAGTGCTTCAAGAAACAGATGAGCCGCTTCATCGACTTTGGCGAGGGAAAGGCTATCATGGTAAACAACGCTGACTGGCTGATGGACTTAAACTACGTGGATGTGCTCCGCGAGGTTGGTGCTCATTTCTCAGTAAACCGTATGCTTACAGCTGAGTGCTACAAGCAGCGTATGGAAAAGGGTCTTTCCTTCCTTGAGTTTAACTACATGATCATGCAGAGCTACGATTTCTACACACTTTTCCAGAAATACGGCTGCAACATGGAGTTCGGTGGAGACGACCAGTGGAGCAACATGCTCGGTGGAACAGAGCTTATCAGACGTAAGCTTGGAAAAGACGCATACGCTATGACAATCAATCTGCTCCTAAACTCTGAGGGCAAGAAGATGGGCAAGACACAGTCCGGTGCAGTATGGCTTGATCCTAACAAGACAACACCTTTCGAGTTCTTCCAGTACTGGAGAAACGTTTCTGATGCCGATGTCCTTAAATGTATCAGAATGCTCACCTTCCTTCCTCTCGAGGAAATTGACAAGATGGAAAGCTGGGAGGGCGCACAGCTCAATGAAGCTAAAGAAATCCTGGCATTCGAGCTTACAAAGCTTGTTCACGGTGAGGAGGAAGCCACAAAGGCTAAAGAGGCAAGCCATGCACTTTTCGCAGGCGGAGCCAACAACGCAAATATGCCTACAGTTACCGTTACAGCTGAGGACTTCCCTGACGGAGAGCTTGATATCATCTCTGTTCTCGTAAAAGCAGGACTTTGCGATTCAAGAGGAGACGGCCGCAGAAATATCCAGCAGGGCGGTGTTTCCGTTGCAGATGAGAAGGTAACTGATATCTCTACCAAATACACTCTCGACGATTTCAAGGGTGAGGGTCTCATTATCAGACGTGGTAAAAAGAAATTTGCCAAGGTTGTAGCTGAATAGACAGAGAATCCCCGGTAGTTACTACCGGGGATTTTTACTTTCAGCCATATTTTATTTTGAAAATTCATTTGCAGGAAATTCATATGGCACAAATTTACTGCTACATGTAACTGTATACTCTGTTTCTCCCGAAACAGTTTTTTGTTCCGTGCCAACACCCTCTCCACAAATCCAGTATGAACCATCATTTTTATTCTTTAGCATAATATCCCCACACTAAATTAGCATAGTGTACAATAGCCATATGTTGATAGCTGACAGGCCTTGGGTAGCTGTAATCCATAAAACTTCTAAAAACAGCTCCCTAACCAACAGCGAAACAGCCGGAAAAATCCATAAAAAAAGTAGCTGAAACTGCT
>ENA-OQJT01000038-OQJT01000038.1-human-gut-metagenome-genome-assembly--contig:-NODE-38-length-26551-cov-1.057372_pt1 | contig 26551 bp, 25 predicted proteins | sample MGYA00242612_ERZ504779 | MGnify/ENA primary metagenome ERZ504779 (study PRJEB26092, sample SAMD00036366) | human gut metagenome | host: Homo sapiens | study: EMG produced TPA metagenomics assembly of...
TCTTTTCGAATAATGAATATGCTGCAATTTTCCATTTTCTCGTCCTCTTTTGACGGCGACCTGTGTCTCGAGTCCGCGGATGCCGTACGAAGTGCCATCCTCACGGCGGATGCATTCGGTGTGGTAAGAGAAAAGGATGAGAGCTGTGTTTTCGTTGATCAGACGCGGTTCAATTTTATCTGTGCGGAACAGGATGGAAAAATCAAGCGAAGGTTCATAAGCGGCTTGCGCGGCTCGATTCGGTTAAAAAATCAGCTCCTGTTCCCGAAAGAGCGAATCAACGGCCTCTTCATACTCGGCAAGGCGATTTGCTTTTTTGATCTTTTTCAGATACTTCTGGGGATTCGTAAACGATGTTCCGAGGTAAATCCACAGTGCCTTTAATTTAAACAGCACATTTTTATCCCCGGAAATAACGCGCGCATAGCCGGCACAGAGATCTTCGCAGAATGCGCGCAGCAGCTCCTTATCTGCCGGAGCTAAATTTTCACTGCTGGCAGGATCTGTACTGCGCAGCATCCCGATCAACCAGGGGTTCTGCAGCACCCCGCGGCCGAGCATTGACCTTTTCCGTCAAGGGAAAATCATGGCAGAGCTTCTGAAAATCAGCGGTTGAGAAAAGATCCCCATTGTAGCACAGCGAGTGGCGGCTCGTCTCATATGCTGTCCGATAACACTCCATGCGCGGCGTATATTTGTAGAAATCTTTCTGAATCCGCGGATGAATAATCAGCTCTTCCAGCGGATATTTGTCATAAATCGCAAGCAGCGTCTCCCACTCATCGGTGTCGGTTGTGCCAAGTCTTGTCTTGATGGAAATCCGGCAGTCGCAGGACGAAAAGATTTCATCGAGAAATGCATCGAGTGTATGCGGCCACGCAAGCAGTCCGGAGCCGCGCCGCTTGGCGACAACCGTGCCGGACGGACAGCCAAGGTTCAGATTGACGGTATCGTAGCCGTACTCCTTCAGTTCTTTTGTCAGAGAAAGAAAGTCCTCCGCCTGGTTTGTGAGAATCTGCGGGAGCACCGTCATCCCTTCGTTATGCTCCGGGAGAATGTCATTGCGCTCGCGGGAGCTCATCTTTTTATTTGTAATAAATGGCGTGAAATAACGGTCAGCCGCCGGAAAATATTTGTGGTAGGCGCTCCGGTACACATATCCGGTCAGCCCTTCCATCGGGGCGAGATAAAATTGCATGATGATAAAATCCTTTCAAAAAAATCGGTTTTCCAATACGAAAAGTGTATCATAAAACTGCCGGAAGGGACAGAAAAAAATGAAAGTAAAATAATATCTACTAAACAAGTAAGAGGTTAAAAGAAGAAGCCGGTGCGACGTCTGTTTTACAATGTGTGATGAGATGTAGAAAAAATCCGATACAGAATCTTTTTTGAGGGGTCCTCAAAGCTTTCTGTACCGGATTTTTCTAATTCTGCATATGAATCTGCTCGCCCGTCACCGGCGCAAAGCAGCGAAGCGTTTCGCCATCGAGATTCTCGCGGTGCATATCAACCGCAGAAATCTGATGATTGTCATACGTCGTATAATAGTAAATTCCCTGCGTCGCATTGCAGCAGGAAGTATAGAGCGTGATCTCATACTTTCCGTCCGCCACCTCGCAGCATCCTCTCTGCTGGTCGACAGAATTTAAAATATGGAAAAACTGGCTGACACTCTCCGTTTCACTGTTTCCCGAGATCGAGTTCTGCTTTACAAACGCCACGCGTGCAAAGCGGGAAGCAGACGAGAGGTCGCCCGGCAGTCCAAGACCGCCCATGCCACGGCTGTACGTAGAAAGATCGAGCTGGTTGGAAAACGTGTTGGCCGGCTGTTTTGGTGACAGATGCAGGTAATTGTTCAGTGAGAACATCTGCATTGGAAACGGCGGATTGTTTGTCAGAACGCCGACCGGATTGTCGTAGACATGCAGACCGTCCGCCGTGGATTCCACGGTGATGGCACCCGATGCATCTGCGATGATCCAGTGAAGCTGTGCGAGCGGAAGATTCTTTTTAAAAGGTGTGCTGATGAGATTGATACGGGAGAGGGATTCTTTTGCTTCCGCAAGCGAAGCACATGTACCGAGAATCCACGGGATCAGCTCGAACTGCGCGATATTGTCTTTCTCCGGTTTCGGATCGAAATAAACGGCATTTCCTACAAAATTAAGGCCGGCGATACCAAGCCCTTTTTCATTGAACGCCTCATAATAGAGCGGGTAATCATCCATCACACACGCCATGCCGATCATTGCATAGTGATGGGAAAGGGACGGCATATGAAGAAAGGAAAACGGGTAATTGCGAGGTGTGACGGTGATCTGGTCGCCATAGGAAAATTCATAATCGAGTGTGCGGCCCATATAAAAGTCGCGTGTTTGATAGGTTGCTGCTGTACACATAGAAAAACTCCTTTCGATGGATGATTTGTCATTGCTGTAAGGTATCATAGCACAGAAGCGGAGGAACGAACAGGAGAAAAATATGAAAAAAGTATAAAAAAGGATCCTTCAGAGTGGAGACAAAACCCTGCTTTTGCAGGGTTTGCTATGGATGTTTTTTGAGGGATGATTGCTCAGATACGCTCCGGGTCGCTGACTGGTACCTGTTTCGAAGCAGCAGATCAGACATAGATGCTGTGATTTGAAATGATGCTGCAGGAAGAGGTGGAATTACGCAAGATGCTTCCGGAAGCGTTCTATGACAGCAACGGATTCTGCACTGACAGGTTTCGGAACAGCGGACGGTTTGCAAGAAAATAGCCCTGCAGGAGATCAACATCCAGTTCCAGTACCTTCAAAAGTTCAGCTGGAGTTTCCAGACCCTCGGCAATGATTTTCATGCCTCTTTGATGTGCATAGGAAACAATATTTTCTACGATCTGCTGCTTGTCCGGATCGGAGTCGATATCGCGGATGATGGAAAGATCCAGCTTGATATACGCCGGTGCAAGCTCCAGAAGCGTTTTTTCATTGCTGTAGCCGCTGCCGTAGTCATCCAGGGCAAATACACCGGAAAATCCCGGCATCTCACGTTTTTTCAACAGAGCTGTAAGATCCTGTGAATCCTCCTCTGTGATCTCGATGACAATCCGATCCTGAAGAAAGCTGTATTGTTCGACGTAAGCCACTGACTCATCGTGATTCATGTATTGGCTTGCAATCGAATTGACAAAGAGAAGCTCATCACCGCGTATCTGATGGGTGGAGAGGAATGTGGCATAGGATTTTGCAGAGAGAAACATAGTCAGACGTTCTATTTCATGCAGGCACTCTTCCTCGTGAGCCAGCTGCAGGATCTGATCCGGACGAGTAAGTGCCGGGAGATTTCCGCGCATCAGCGCCTCGTAGGCGTAGATACTGCCGTCCGCAGCGGAAACAATTGGCTGGAAGTAATACGTAAACAGCTCTTCATTCAACATTTTATGGAACAGGCGGCGCATCTCGGTTTCCTTTGCGTTTTTTGTAAAAAGCTCCGGATCGAATTCGGTAATGTGCCCTTTTTCTGCTTTCTTTACCTGGTACATTGCGAAATCCGCATATTTTTTCAGCGTAGACAGATCTGTACTGTTTTCCGGATACCAGGAAACTCCGCCGGAAAGGCGAAGGGGCAGTTTACGACCACTTGGCAGCTCCAGGGCTGTATTTGAAACCGCAAGGGAAAGATTCTGCAGAAGTGCTCGAATTTCTTCCTGCGATTGGTAGCCGTAGAACAGAAGATTAAATTCATCGCCGGAAATACGGGCACAGAGCGTTTTAGCCGGCACAGAGGAGATAAAACACTGTCCTGCCTGCCGGATATAGGCATCGCCCCAGTCGTGGCCGAAGGTGTCGTTGGTGCGTTTTAGATTGTCAAGGTCGATCATCAGAAGGGCAGCGTGACCGAGAACTTCCGAATGCTCAAAAAGAGCTTCACTTTCCCGCTGAAACGCGCGTCGATTGTAGAGACCGGTCAATGCATCGTAATCACGCTCGTGCGCCATGCGCTGCCGTTCCAGCATAACGGAGGTAAAATCTTCGACAAGTCCGATCTGCGCATAGCCCTCGCGGGAGGTCTCCATACGGATGTAGCGGATTGTTCCGTCAGAAAATGAAATTTCATACACCTTAGAATGCCCGACCCATACGGTATGAGAATGTGTCTGGTCAAATTCACGCAGCATCTGCTGGAAATACCGGGTGGAAAGCCCGGAGACATCTTCAGATGGAAGGTTGAGCATGGGAAAAAAGTTCTTTGTGACATAGACCGTGTTGAGATCAAAACGCATCTCATAGCCACCCAGTTCAATACTTGCCATTTCCATGATACGCAGGAATTTTGTGGAGGTTGTCAGAATAATGTGGATACTGCCGTCATCGGAAAAGTCATCTTCTTCCAGGTAATTGGGAAGATAGGCAGCCTTTTCTTTCTCTGTAAGATAAGGGGAAAGATCAACGACCTGTCCCATCTGCTCAAGCGTATAGGCGGTATCGGCGTAGGCGGAAAAAATATTTGGCATGGCAAGGGCACCAACCTTCCTTTGGCGGCATCGAGAACATTTTTTTCCAGGTCATTGATGCTGCCCTGACTGGAGGCTTCGACCGTAATATGCTCTTTTTTCCGATCGTTGTATTGAATTCCTCAACAAGACGTTCAAAGGAAGCTAACTGATCTCCGTTGTAATACGTCCATACGGTCAGCGTAACGGGTTTGTTGGAGGCGCGGCATACGCCAAGAAGCGATACAGCGAGAACAGAACTCAAAAGAAAGGTTGTGACTTGATTTGAAAGAATTATAACATAAAGGAACAGGAGCCGCAATCGAAATTAAGCCGTGGAACAGAAAAGTTGTTACAGTTCACTGGTTCCCAGCGAACTGTAACATTCGCAGCCCTCATTTAAAGTTTTGCTTCGCAAAAGGAGGGCTGCTCACACCTGAATCATGTTCTTACGCAGCGAAACAGCAGGTGTTTCACTGCTGATTGAACAGTAACGAAAGTATCGTTGCTTTTTGCTATTGGGTATTTTTCAAAAAATCTGTTTAAAAAGTTTTGTCGATTGTTTGTTTCATGGCTTATTTGCAGTTGTGACGTACAAAAAAGAAAGCCCCATCGATCCGTATGAAATACTTTTGTTTTTAGTTTCAATGATCATGTTTCGCGGGGACGCCTTCTTATCCGATCCGTTTTTTTCTGTGCCTGCTTCCGGCCGGAGTATGCACCCTCCGGACAGAAGCAAAGGTTTCCCCAACTCCCATTATACTTCAAACCGGGGGAATTACAAATAAAGTTTATCCCTTCATTTCTGAAAAAATTATGCGAAATGTAAAAAAAAATCTTAAGTTCTTTACTTCTTTCCGTGATGTGTTATACTATATCGTAAGTAGCCCTATTTATATAAGTAAAGAGTAATTAAGGACGTGAGAGTTATGAAAATAGAAAAAATCAATGATAACAAGATCCGCTGCACACTGACCAGCGCCGATCTTGCCGAAAGAAATTTAAAGCTCAGCGAACTGGCTTACGGCACGGAAAAGGCCCGCAGCCTGTTTCAGGATATGATGCTTGAAGCCAATCAGCAGTTCGGCTTCAATGTGGATAATGCCCCGCTCATGGTCGAGGCCGTTCCGGTGGCTCCGGACAGCATTGTCCTCATTATCACCAGAGTCGAGGACCCACAGGAGCTCGACACCCGCTTCGCCAAATTTGCTCCATCCGGCGACGATACGGACGGACCGGAACCGGTACAGTATTCCGGCGCGGACGACATCATTGACCTGTTCCACAAGCTCTGCGATGTGAAGAACAAGGCACAGGAAATCGCAAAGAAAGCGGCACAGAAGGAAAACGAAAAAGAGCCTGCAGCATCCGAGGAAAAGAATGTGGATCTGGTACGCACCTTCCACTTCTCAACCCTCGACGATGTCATCAGCTCCGCAAAAGCGCTGAACCAGTATTTTACCGGCAGCAATTCCCTCTATAAGAACAGGGCAGATGCCAACTATCAGCTCGTTCTGCACCAGTCCGGCTGCAAACCGGAGGAATTCAACAAGGTCTGCAACATTCTTTCTGAGTACGGCAGACAGGAATCCTTCTCCCTGGCCGCTGAAGCATTTCTGCTGGAACATGGAAATGCAATGGTAAAAGAGAATGCTCTGCAGGAGCTGGCTTCTCTGTAAGTTTTGAAACGTATGTATAAAAAAAGGAAGTCCGCGAAGGACTTCCTTTTTTGTACGTTCCGTACAAATTACTCTTCTGTGATAGCCTCGGTTGGACATACGCTTGCGCATGTTCCGCACTCAACGCATACATCCGGGTTGATTTCGTAATGGGAATCTCCCTCAGCGATAGCCTCTACTGGACATTCTCCAGCGCAGGTTCCGCAGCTTACACATTCGTCTGTGATTACATATGCCATGATCTTATCCTCCTTGTAGATTTTTTGGCCCTTTCGGTACTATCCACATTGTAAACGATTGCCCCCTGAAATACAAGTACAAAATTATAAACATTCTATAATCTTATGAATTTGTTCTTGCATTCCCCCCGGGGGTACGCTATAATCAAAATAGCCGTCAAACTCGGAACGACGGGTATATACACATTTAAAGGAGGAACTTTAAGATGGCAAAGATCTCGAAAGACATGACAATCGGCGAGTTAATCGCAATGGATACAAATATCATCGGAATCCTGATGGGAGCCGGTATGCACTGCATCGGCTGCCCTTCTGCACAGGGTGAGTCCCTGGAAGAAGCAGCTATGGTTCACGGCCTGGACGCTCAGGTTCTGGAAGACCAGATCAACGATTATCTGGCTGCAAAATAAGTCGGATTTCCGCGTGGATCCAAAAAGAACGCCTCTCACAGGCGTTCTTTTTTTCTGTCCGATTTACCCATTGTTCCGATGGCCCCGTTTTGCTTTCGTCCGTTTTCCTTTCTGCTCCAGCGTCGCCGCTGCTTCTCTCCGGCTCTGCTGGTGGCGGCGGATCGCCTCATCCACACGGCGGCTCCGCTCTTCCTGGCGCCGCTTCTGTATCATCTGATCGAGCAGACGGCCGAGCACGCGGTAAAACTCCGTCTGACGCTCCTCCTCTTCCTGCCGCATCACAGTGTCCGCCAGCTGTTCTGCTTCCCGCTCGGGCAGAAGATCGACAACCACCTCCGGCACTTCGTCCGCTTTTCCCGGTATTGCCGGATCCGGCTTCTCCTTTGCCGTCTCTGCCGCTTCCGCCGGAAACGCTTTGATCTCCGCCGTTGCCTGCACCAGCTTCGGCATCAGCTCGCGGATCGCTTTCAGGTGAAGCCCCTTTTTCTTCAGTTCCCGGATTCCCAGAAAAATCTGAATGTCCTGCGCAGTATAGCAGCGGTGTCCCAGCGAATTGCGGTGGATTTCCATGCCGAGCTCGTCCTCCCAGTACCGGAGCACATGCGCTTTCTCCCCGGTCAGCTTCTCCGCCTCCGTGACCAGATACGTTCTATTTTCCATACGGCAGCCACTCCCTTCTTCCCTTTATTATAGGATCTGTTATCCCCTGCCGCAAGAAAATCTCATCGTAATATTCCGACAATTTCATACAATTATACACAAAGAACGTGCCGCAGGACTATCCCACGACACGTTCTGACACATAAAATATTTTCTTTTATCTCTCTGCATTCGCAAATTTCGTATAATCCGGCAGCCAGACCAGATTGACGGTTCCGATCGGGCCGTTTCGCTGTTTGGCGATGATGATTTCCGCGATTCCCTTATTCTCGGAATCCTTATTATAGTAATCATCTCGATAGATAAACATAACAACGTCGGCATCCTGCTCGATCGCTCCTGACTCACGCAGGTCGGAAAGCATCGGACGGTGGTCGGTACGCTGCTCAACAGCCCGGGAAAGCTGGGACAGTGCAACAACCGGCACATTCAGCTCTCTCGCGAGTGCTTTTAAGGAACGGCTGATATCCGAAATCTCCTGCTGACGCGATTCCGAAGAGCTCTTTCCGCTTCCCGACATCAGCTGCAGGTAGTCAATGATGATGATATCAAGACCGTGCTCCAGCTTGTATTTGCGGCATTTCGACCGCATCTCTCCGATCGAGATACCAGGTGTATCGTCGATCATCAGTCGGGATTCACCGATCATGCCGGCGCTCTCGATCAGCTTGCTCCATTCGTCGTCTTTCAGGTTTCCGGTTCTCAGATGCTGGGAATCTACTTTCGACTCCATCGAGAGCAGACGGTTCATCAGCTGCTCCCGCGACATCTCGAGACTGAAAATCGCAACGGCTTTGTCTTTCTTAAACGCCATATACTGCGCAATATTGAGGACAAACGCCGTTTTACCCATAGACGGACGTGCCGCAATCAGGATAAAGTCAGAGTTCTGCAGACCCGATGTCTTGTAGTCCAGATCCGTGAATCCGGTCGGAATACCCGTGACATTTCCCTTCGTCTTCGATGCACGCTCGATGTTCTCCAGCGTATTGATGACAACCTGGCGGATCGGCATGAAGTCTCCGGAATTCCGCTGGCCCAATAACTGGAACATCTTCTTTTCCGTCTCCTCCATGATGACTTCCACCGGCTCTTTGTTCAGATAGCAGTCATTCTCAATCTCTTCTGTCAGCTTAATGAGACGGCGCAGCACCGCTTTCTCGCTGACGATGTTCGCATAATGGCGCACATTCGCCGAAGTCGGCACCGCATTTAAAAGATCGCGGACAAACTCCATCGAACTGATCTCCGGCGGAACATCCTTTTCACGCAGGCGGTTCTGCAGGGTGACCAGATCGACCGGTTTTCCCTCATTGAACAGCTCCACCATGGCATCAAAAATGACGCCGTACTGGTGCTGGTAAAAATCGTCGCTCGTCAGGATTTCCGATGCCGCCATGATGGCTTCGCGCCCCATCAGCATGGAACCGATGACCGACTGCTCCGCCTCGATGCTGTGCGGAAGGATTCGTTTAATCAGTGCTTCTTCCATAGAATTATGCTTCTTTTACGATAACTTTCAGCTTTGCAGTTACTTTGGTATGCAGGCGGATCGGCACTTCTGTCGTTCCAAGAACCTTGATCGGGTTCGGAAGCTGCATTTTCTTTTTGTCGATGTCGTATCCGAGCTGCTCTTTTGCTGCCTCAGCGATCTCTTTTGCCGATACACTTCCGAATACTTTTCCGCCCTCGCCGACTTTGATTGCTACGGTAACCTGTTTGTCCTCAATCTCTTTCGCGAAAGCCTGTGCCTCAGCGAGCTGCTCTGCTGCCACTTTGTCCTCGTGTGCTTTCTGGAGTTTCAGCTCATTCAGGTTTTTTGCGGTTGCCTCGATGCCGAGTTTTTTCGGCAGAAGCATGTTTCTTGCATATCCGTCACTTACGTTTACAGTCTGTCCTTTTTTACCAAGTGCTTTTACGTCTTCCAGTAAGATAACTTTCATATCAGATTTCTCCTCCATCCTGCATTTCTGTTAAGGTTGATTTTAGGAGGCTGCGCGCCCCCTCCAGATCGACGGTCTCAAGCTGGCATCCTGCCATATTCAGATGACCGCCGCCGCCCATCCGCTCCATGATGATCTGTACATTGACCTCATCGATCGCGCGGGCGCTGATATAGATCACGCCTTTGTACTCGGTCAGTACAAAGGACGCCTTGACACCGACAATGTTCAGCAGCTCGTTCGCCGCTTGTGCTCCGACCACCGTCGGGCTGTCCACATAGTCGCTCGGGCATTCGGAAATCGCGAACTGGCCGCGGAACAGCTCCGCATTGCGGATCGTCTCTCCTCTTGCCTTGTAATCGTTCATATCCTCACGGAACAGCTTGCGCACACGCGTCACATCCGCACCGCAGCGGCGCAGGAACGCTGCCGCCTCGAACGTGCGGACACCTGTTTTCTGCATAAAGTTGTCGGTATCGATCATGATGCCGGCATAGATGCTGTCCGCCTCCACGTTCCGGATGCGGATTCCCTCGGTAAAATACTGGAGAATCTCGGCAACCATCTCGCTCGCGGATGATGCATACGGCTCAATATAGGAAAGCACCGAGTTGCGGATCGTATCGCTTCCCTGCCGGTGATGATCCAGCACGACGATCATTTTCGCCATGTACAGCAGATCCTCACACTGTGTGATGCTCGGCTTGTTCGTATCGACCACAACGAGCAGCGTGTTGTCGTCCATGATCTCTTTCGCCTCATGGTTGTTGACAAACATGTCCGCCTCATAATCCTGGTTGTCGCTGAACGTATTCATCAGCGGAATGATCGAGCTGGTCGGGTTGTCGATGACGATGTACGCTTTTTTATTCAGCGTTTTCGCCGCACGGTAGATACCGATGGCCGCACCGAACGAATCGGCATCCGGCAGGCGGTGTCCCATGACAACGACCTTCTCTTTCGTGTTCATAAATTCTTTCAGCGCGTGCGCCTTGACGCGGGCTTTGACTCTCGTATTCTTTTCCACAGCCTGCGTTTTTCCGCCGAAATACTGAATCTTCGAACCGTCCTTTAAAACGACCTGATCGCCGCCCCGGCCAAGAGCCAGGTCGATCGCGATTTTCGCATACTCGGAGTTTTTCGCAAACGATCCAGCATCTGCTCCGATACCCATACTGATTGTGACCGCCATCTCGTTTCCGATGTTGATGGTCTTGACGTCCTCGAGGATATCGAACTTTTTCTCTTTCAGTTCATTTAACGAACTCCGGCGCATGACCACGATGTATTTGTCGTTCTCATACCGCTTCACCAGTCCGTCGAGATCGTTGAAATATTTGTTGATCTTTCGCTCGACCAGTGCGGTCAGAAGGGAACGGCGGACCTCCTCGACGCTCTCCAGCGCCTCGTCGTAGTTGTCCAGATACAGAAGACCGGTGACCATCGTTTCGTCCTCGAATTTCCGCATATACTCGCGGAGCTCCGTCTCATCGAACAGATACAGTGCCTGAATAAAATAGCCTTTGATATCTGTGTTGATCATCTCCGAATTCTGGATCAGCTCGTCGATGCAGACGCTTTTTACATGGGCACGGAAATTCTTTTCGCCGTAAGCCACGTTGATGTCGGTCTCCTCCTCATTTTTCGGCAGCCGCTCGACCGTCAGCTCCGGAAAAATGGTGGCGATACATTTATGATACTGTGTATCCTTCCCTGTGATTTTTGTAAACTCTTTGTTGACCCAGAGAAGTTTTCCCTGCGAATCCATAACGGCATAGGGCAGCGCCAGTTCCTGGATCAGATGCTTCTGAACCTGGCCGTATTCGGTCGCAAAGGTAATCAGCTCGTTGATCACCTGCGGACGCTGTCTGTAATAGAGAACTGCGGCTGCGATCACATAGACTGCAAAAAAAACAGCGTGAACCACATTCCTGCCATCACATCCACAAAATACATGCCGATATTCATCACAAGCATCAGGATGGACAAAATCAGCGGCCATCGAAGATAGCTCCGCAATTGGCCGCTCAACTTCATTTTGCTTTTCATTTCCTAACACCTTTCCAACGTTGCGTGTTGTATTTCGCTCCTGTCCTTCCGATTATACCACTTTGACCTGTACTTTGGCAACAAGATACTTCTGGATACAAAAAAGGTACCCGCCCTTTTCGGGCAGATACCTCCATTTATTTACCGATTCAAAATGAACGTTCGGACAGTGCTTAGCGCAAGTCAGAATCAATCATCTACGTACGGCATAATAGCCATATGTCTTGCTCTCTTAACGGCTACTGTTACTGCTCTCTGATGTTTTGCGCAGGTTCCAGTTACACGTCTCGGCAGGATTTTACCACGCTCGGATACATATTTTTTCAGTTTAGCTGCATCCTTGTAGCTGATCTCTTCTCCACCACAGAAAACACAAACTTTTCTTCTTCTGCGGGCCGGTCTTCTGGAAGCTGGTCTTTCACTATTATTATAAGCCATGATCAATCTCTCCTTTTCTATCAATTAAATGGCAATTCTTCGTCAATGCCATCGGGAATATTCATAAAACCATCGGCGCTGCCCAGGTCAGATGTATTCGCGGACGGAGCCGGATTGTTATGCTGCGGTGCGGAGTATCCTCCGTTGTTTCCACCTGCATTTTTGCTCTCTGCAAACTCCTGCTCTTCTACAACTACGTCTGTCGTGTAGACCTTCTGGCCTTCACGGTTGGTGTAGCTTCCGGTCTGAATGCGGCCGGTGATGGCGATCTTCGTTCCCTGACGCAGGTATTTCTCTGCAAATTCTGCCTGGCGGCCGAAAGCAACGCATCCGATAAAGTCTGCGGTTGCGGAATCGCCGTCTCTGCGGAATCTGCGGTCAACAGCCAGTGTATAACGGGCTACCGCTGTGGAGTTCTCTCCAGCAGAGTATCTGACATCGGGATCTCTGGTCAATCTTCCCATCAATATAACTTTATTCATTCGCTTACCTCTTAAGCTTCCTTTTTAATCGACTAAGTATCTCAGTACGTTATCCATAATACGCATATGGCTCTCGATCTCTGCCGGAGCTGTTGCGTCTGCTTCAAACTGAATAAAGTAGTAATATGCTTCACGCATATGCTGAATTTCGTATGCAAGGCGTTTTTTTGCCCCACTCTTCTACTTCGCCAACTGTTCCGCCGTAACGGGTTACATAACCTTTGGCTTTCTCAACTACAGCTGCGCGTTCCTCTTCTTCAAGTTTTGCATTCACAACCAGTGCTAATTCGTACTTGTTCATGCTTTACCTCCTTTTGGACTTTTTGGCACCCCATTTTCATTATGGGGAGCAAGGAATTATTTTTATACGTCACAATTTGTTATTTTAACATAAAAAAGGGCTTATAGCAAGCCCTTTTTTCGCGTGTTTTCTTGTTTTTTTCACGATATTACGCATCTTTTTTTCGTAATCCGCGGGTGTTTTTCTCGACCAGCTTGCGTGCTACCATGATCTGGTGGCCGCAGCCGGTGCATTTGAGACGGAAATCTGCGCCGACACGCAGGATTTCCCACTCGCTGCTGCCGCACGGTATGCGGCTTTTTCAGTTTTACAATTATCGCCTACTTCGTAATGTTCTGCCATGTTTCTTCCGCCTTATATTTTCTAATTAAAATCTATCTTACTTTGATGCTGCCGAGCACCTGCCCGATCGGCTGCTGGATCAGAAGATCCGCGTTTTTATCCATCGGCGTTGCGCCCTTGTTGATGAGAACCAGCGCATCGCCCTCAAAATACTGGAGAAGGCCTGCCGCCGGATAAACCGCAAGTGACGTTCCGCCGACAATCAGAAGATCTGCCGCCGCAATCGAGCGGATCGCACCGTCGAGCACTTTCTCATTCAGACTCTCCTCGTAGAGTACGACATCCGGTTTGATCATGCCTCCGCATTTTTCACATCTTGGAACGCCGCTGCTCCTTCTCACCAGCTCTGTATCGCAGAATGCCCCGCATTTCATACAGTAATTGCGGTGTGTGCTTCCATGCAGTTCATACACTACTTTACTTCCCGCCGCCTGATGCAGTCCGTCAATGTTCTGCGTCACAATCGCTTTTAATTTTCCCGCCGCTTCCAGCTCTGCAAGTTTCTTATGCGCCGCGTTCGGTTTCGCGCCGACCGGAAGCATTTTGTCGCGGTAAAAGGCATAAAACTTTTCCGGGTACCGCAGGAAATAGCTGTGGCTTAAAATTGTCTCCGGCGGAACGTCATACTTCTGATGATAAAGGCCATCCACGCTCCGGAAATCCGGAATCCCGCTCTCCGTGGACACGCCCGCGCCGCCGAAGAATACGATATTTTCATGCGTATCAATCAATCTCTGCAGTTCTTCGATTTTTCTTTCCTCTTCCATCTGTCATTCCTCCTCCTGACCAATCATTACCGGTTCCGCCGCACGCCCAGAACGACGAACCGTCCAGTCGTATCGCTCGCCGCACAGGTGGACAGCACAATAATATGGCTGTGTTCATCCATCTCCGGCTGCTCCACCGGAATCTCTGACCGCGCCGCCATGGTATTCAGATACTGTACAAACGCTTCACCCCCGCCGGAATACAGCGTGTAGACATCACTGTCTGCCTCGGTATAGAAAGCAGAAAAAATCTGGTACACATCGTTTGATTCCGGCGTCAGCATCCAGAAATAGACGCTGTCCCTATATTTTTCCTGCTCCTTCATCTGTTTCAATTTTCCGAACATGGAGAGATTCTTCATATTATGACCATAAACGATTGTGTTTCCATCACTGAAATCACCCTGATTCTGGTAATCGAGGAAAATGGAACCCGCAAAGTTGCTCGTTCCCTCATACGTCGTATGAAGATACGCATCGTTGTCCGGCCCCTGTACGACCGGGTAACTGATGTCGAGAGCTTCGATATAAAGCCATCCCTTCACATCCGGGTTAATCGCTTTTAAGGATTCAAAATCGACAGCAAGCGGCGGTTCTGTCGGATACGACAGTGGTTCCGGCTCCGGTTCGGAAGGCTCCGCCGGTTCGGATTCCGCCTGCGGCTCCTCTGTTTTCGTCGGTGCCGGTGTCTCCGGTGTTTTTGTAATTTCCGTCGTATACTGCTGCAGATCCCGGTATTCATCCGTGCCGGTCTTGTAATCCAGGTAAATGCCGATCAGCTTGTACCCGGAAAAGCAGAAAACAGCAAGTGCCGCTAAAAATACCAGAGTCCAAAGCGGATTGCCGCGTTTTTTCTGTTTCTTTTTCTGTTTTCCCATGCGTCTCCTTTATCACTTTTTTACTGTCTGCGCTGTTTTCTGGAAGCGCTCTGAATTTGTCTCAATTATAAGCGTGCCCCTTTCTTTTGTCAACTTATGCCCCCGGAAAAGGATTGCACCCGCCCCCATCTTATGATAGACTAAAAGTCGACTGACAAGTCACTTGTGAATACAGTAACACACCACATACATGAGGAGGAATTCCATATGCGAACAATCAAAAAAAGTCGCCTCGCACATCTTCATTGATGGCTTCGGCGGCATGACGCAGGGTCTTTTTGCAACCCTGATTATCGGTACGATGATTCAGCAGATCGGTCTTCTGATCGGCGGTTCGACCGGAAATGTAATCTATCTGCTTGGAAAAGCTGCCGCAGCCCTGACAAGTGCCGGTATCGGTGTCGGCGTGGCAGTGAAATATGGGGAAAGCCCGCTTGTCACGGTTTCTGCAGCCGTCGCCGCCATGGTCGGCGGTTATGCCGGCAAGATCACCGGCGGCACATTCTTTGTGGACGGAAATGCCGTTCTGGCAGGACCTGGCGAACCGCTCGGCGCTTTCATCGCAGCTTTCGCAGGCATCACCTGCGGCCATCTGGTTTCCGGCAAGACCAAGGTTGATATCATCGTGACACCGGTCATCACCATCGGAGCCGGTTCCGTTGTCGGACTGCTCGTCGGACCGCCGATCTCCCAGATGATGACAGGCCTTGGAAGCATCATCAACTGGGCAACGGAACAGCGGCCGTTCATCATGGGCATCGTTGTTTCGGTCGTCATGGGTATGGTTCTGACACTGCCGATCAGCTCCGCTGCACTCGGCATCATTCTGAATCTTTCCGGTCTTGCCGCCGGTGCCGCAACGATCGGCTGCTGCTGCAACATGGTCGGATTCGCGGTTGCAAGTTATCGGGAAAACAAATTCGGCGGCCTTGTCGCACAGGGTCTTGGAACCTCGATGCTTCAGGTGCCGAACATCATGCGTCATCCGCTGATCTGGCTACCCGTCATCTTCTCGAGTGCGATTTTAGGACCCGTCTCCACAATCCTCGCCAATATGCAGAATAATGCAACGGGAAGCGGCATGGGTTCCGCAGGTCTTGTCGGACAGATCACGACGTATCAGACGATGATCGCTTACGATGATCCGAAGCTCGTCATCATCAAAATCATTCTGCTCCACTTCGTGCTTCCGGCTGTGATCACCTTGTTCTTCTCAGAGGTATTCCGCAAGGCAAACCTGATCAAATCCGGCGATATGGCTTTGAATCTGTAATCTGTATTTTTAAAAGGGAATGGAACTGCGCATCCGGCAGCTCCATTCCCTTTTTTATCCACATTTCTCTTCTGTTTTTACACCGTTTCTTCTGCGTTTTCCGCATTTTCCACTGCCGCGGCCGATTCAGCTTCCGCTGCCGCTTCTTCTGTCTCCGTTTCTTTCCCCGGCCGCACGCGGTGTGCCTCTACCATTGGCTCATGGTCTGTGCCATCAGCAGATGGATCATGTCAAGGCTCCGCTCGCGGAACCGCGACGGCAGAAGCGGCGCGATCGCCACATCCGTCACGAGGGATTCCAGGCCCTCGATAATCAGATCCTTGCCCGGCGTCTCATTCCACTCCAGTCTGATCCGCTCGAAATCACGCTGGAAAATGATTTTGACCCTCCGTCTTGCGGCCTCTTCCAGAAATGCAAACTCAAGCTTCAGCACCAGTTCGCCGTCTTCATTCTCCGCAAACTGTCCCGTCGTTCCGAGCAGATACGGTTCCTCGTTTTCCACCCATTCTACAACTTTGGACCCCGTAAGACCGATCGCAATGCGCTGTGTTTTTTTCTCCCTCGGTCAGCTCGACAAAGAAACGGCCTTTTTCATAGAAGAAACCGATGCGGCGGATGCCGTCGGAAAAGTTGTTGTGGAAGACCTGCAGCGTCAGCGGAAACATGCCGACATGCGTGTCCTCCATTTTATATTCTTTTCCATGCAGAAGCTGCGCCATGTCGATCTGACGCGGTGTTCCGCTGTTCCGCGGCCCCGGTGTTCTCCGCTTCCAGCCGCCGCGCAGGATTCTTCCCGGTGTCTCTTTCGCGCCCTCCAGATCACGGCAGGTCTGCACCAGCTTCTGATATGCCATCGGGCTTTCCGCCTCGCCGGATTTCAGCTCTGCACCAAATTCCGCGCCGAAATACTTCCGCACAATGTCGAGCATCTCACACGTCTGGAACAGCTCGTTGCTGCCCGCATTCGTCACAATCACCACGCCGGTATCCGGGTAACCGAGCACGTTCTGCCCCAGCATGCCATTGAACGCAAAGCTGCCCGGCCGCTCCTCCATCCAGACCTGGTAACCATAGCCATATTTTCCCATCTTTTCCGGCGGTGTCGCATGAACGGAGGTGGACGCTGCGACCCATTCCGCCGGGACGATCTGTTTTCCTTCGAATTTTCCGCCGTTCACGTACATCACCCCGAGCTTGGCCGCGTCCTCCGGGCACAGGAAGAGGCCCCAGCCGCCTTTCGTAATCCCTGCCGGGCAGCTCTCCCAGAAGACTTTCCGGATGCCAAGAGGCTCAAACAGACGCGGCCGCAGGTAATCTACCATTTTCATGCCGGTGCGCTCCTGTATGATTGCAGACAGCAGATACGTGTTCATACTGTTGTACTCAAACGCTTCGCCCGGCGTTCCCTTGACCGGCGCATTTAAGAAGCTGTCCACCCAGTCGTTGCCGGAAACAACGCCCATCTCATTGAACTGTACGCCGCTCTTCATCGTCAGAAGATGCTCCACGGTCAGATTCGGGCGCAGGATCTTCTGCAGCAGGCCGTTTCGTTTTTCAAAAATATCATAGACGTTCTCGTCCAGGGAAAGTTTTCCTTCACTGATCAGAAAACCGACCGCCATGCCGGTGATGCTCTTGCACATCGAATACGTCGCGTGCCAGATGCCGCTGCGGTATGGGGCGAAATTGCATTCGCAGATGACCTGTCCGTTCCGCAGGACCAGCAGGTGATGCATGTCCGTATGGCGGGCGGCGGCGAGCTCACGAAGCATCTGCGTCAGCTTTTCCGATGAGATGCCCTCGCTCTCCGGCACCACGCGCGGAAAATACGTTTCCGGAGAGACAAAATCCCCGAACGCTTCCTTCTGCGGCGCAAAGTCCGTCTTTCCCATATGTCCTGTCATCCCACTCATAAATCCCCAGATCATTTCCATTGCGGTTAACTGTTCTTTCGCTGCCATGTACGATGCCTCCTGTCTCATGCGGTTGGATTTCCCTGTTTTTCCAGTTTTCCTCATTATATCCAGATTCCTTGAAAATCGCAATGCTTCTTCTGATAAAAAAGAACCGACATAGAAATCTGTATTTCGATTTCTGCCGGTTCTTTTCCGTGTGTGATTTTTTTATTTTACTTTAGCTTACTCATTCCAGAGTTTCATACGCTCCTGATGATTCTGTGTGATAACTTTTTCTACATCTTCCAGTCCTGCGTCATTCATTTCGGAAATCATCTTGTCGTACTCTTCCATTGCCGCATCGTGGCTGTCTGCATTCACAATCTTCGGATATTCCTGATCGTAGATATCCTGGATTTTCTGCCATTTCAAGCCATCCGGAGTGCTTCCTGCCGGGGTAAGGCCTGTAAACTCTGCGGTATCCCATCTGTCGTTCTCACCAAAGTGATTCATAGCCACCTGCCGGGTCTCTTTTACTTTATACTGTGTTACATCGTATGGAGTTCCGTCTGTACCATTTCCGTTCTTTACAAACCAGGTCCATTTGCGGACGCCGGTATCCAGTTGTGTTTTGTCAAAATCCGTCTGGAATCCTTCAATCAGATCATCGTTCGGAACGTGTTTTCCATCTTCCATATTCCAGTTGGTTCCCTCAATACCCCACATCAGAAGATACTGTCCTTCTTCGCTTGCAAGGTAGTTGATCATCTTCATGGCTGCTTCCGGATTTTTACAATTCTTGGTGATCGCGATTGCATCCCAGCCAAGTGTACTTCTTCCGGAGTAAGTAGTTTCATCTGCGCTGATTCCGTTTCCAAGGATTTTATAGGAATAGAATTTTGCATCTTCTCCTACAGAAGAAGCAAGTGCTGTATTTGCTGCATCGGTATCCCAGTAGGAAGCAAAGGTACTGAATACGTTGCCTGCAGACAGTTTCTGCGTCCACTGATTTTTCTTGTTGACAACCCACTCTTTGTCCAGAAGGCCTTCGGTATACAGTTCATTGGCAAAGGACATCATCTCTTTGAAGTTTGGTGCTTTGGCAACATGTTCCAGATTGTCCCCATCCTGATAATATGTTTTCAGACCATACATTCCTTTTAATGTTCCATCGTAGTTTTTGGATTCTGCATCAAAGGTAATGGCAATACTCTCTTTTCCGTCAATGGTCGGATGAAGTTCTTTGAATTTCTTACAAATGTCAATATACTCTTCCTGTGTAAATGGCTCATCGCTGTCTGCGCGGTCTTTTCCAACGATTTCGCACAGATAATCATAGCGCATCAGAACACCGGCTACCGGATCCGGATCTTCTCCGTACCAGTTATTCAGATAGTAATTCTTTCCATCGGTATAACGACTCTTGTTTAAGGTTTCCCCGTACATCTCTTTTACATCCGGGCCGTACTCATCGATCAGATCATTCAACGGAAGCAGTGCGCCTGCCTCAATGTAACGGTTTACAATATCATTTCCACGATCCATCAGGACGATATCCGGGTAATTCTGACCGGTCAGCATCAGGTTCAATTTTTCCAGCGGATCTCCGGTTGGATTTTCTACCTGAATTTTGACACCTGTTTTTTCCTCAATTGCTTTTGCAACTGGATCATCAAAGGTATTGCTTCCGGAGTTTTTGTCAAAGATAGAAATCGTAACTCCGTCTGTTGTTACCTCGCCCGATGCAGATGATGCACTGCCGGATGCAGTACTTGATGATGTACTGCCATTTGATCCGCATCCTGCAAGCATTCCCGCTGCCATCAGGACACTCATCGCCATTGCGATACACAACGCCAAAGTAAGAAACATTTTCATATCCAACCGCCAGACTCACTTCCCGTACTTTTATTTTTTCTTATTCTTTAACAGTTCCGCCGCCCTCTGCAGACGCATTTCCGTATTGTATTCCAAAATTGTTTTTCCTGTTGCCTCTTTAAACAGGCTCCTCAGATAATTCGGAGACAAACCGACCTCCGCGGCCAGCTTCTCGATATCTGCGCTTTCCGAGCAGTGCTCCTGAAGATATGTTTTTACCTGATAAACGGCATAGTAATTTGGATTTTGATTCTGTTCTTCAAAAAATGCCAACATCCGTTCCAGATACTGCTTCATCTTTTCCCGCATCTGATAACTGTTGTTTGCTTCAAAAATTTCATTTTCTCTCAAAATTTTTTCTGCTTCCATCCAGTTTTCCAGCAGTTCATCGCTCAAAACAAGACGGTTCCATAGATACATATAGAGATTGTAAACTTCTCCCGCAAATGTTTTCGGCGCAAGCCCTTTAGCTGTTGAAAATAATCTTTCATGGTCTGCAGCGTTTCCTGCTTTTTCCCGCTGCTGACCAGACGACAGATTTCTTCTCTCCGCTCCTTCTGTTCCCGGAAATGATATGCTTTTTCCTCTTCCGTTTCTTTTTCATCTGCACAGAAAAGTTCCGGTGGATCCATATGAAATGCCAGAACACAACAGTTCCGAAGTTTTTCCGCCTTTTCGTACAGGCAGTCAGCTGTCCATGCTCCACTGCACCATCCAACGGCTCTCGGTGCGTCTTCTTTCAAATCATTCCAGATCTGAAATGCCGTATCTTTCACCGACAGATACCCCGCCAGCAGCAGAATGCTGATCCGTTCCGTTTTGCTGATGTAACGGATGCCCTTGTATTTTTCCTGAATTTGGCTACAGATGTTTTCTTCCGTTTTTCCATAAACCGCTATGATTCCAAACCTGCACTCTTCCAGTTCTTCTCCAAATACACCACGGAAATTTTTCCGTAAAAGCTCTGTTTCCTGTTTTTCCCGCAAAGCCATTTCCAGCAACTGCTTCGCCGCCGTTTTCCGCGACCAGTCTGCTATCTCTCTTTTCTCCAGTTCACTTCTCACTTTTTTCAGACATGCTTCTACTTCTTCAATCGTAAATGGCTTTAAAAGGTAATCCACGGCATTCACCTGAAAAGCGGAATGGATATAGGAAAAATCATCATATCCTGTCAGAAAAACAATTTTGCATGGATACCCCCGGCGTACGATCGTCTCTGCCAGTTCAATTCCACTCATTCCTGGCATCTGAATATCCGTAATCACAATATCTGCCATATTTTCTTCCAGGCACTCCAGTGCCCTTCTGCCATTGCGCGCGGTAAATACTCTGGAAATCCCGTTCTTTTTCCAGTCAATATAATCCCGCAATGTCTCCAGTTCAATTTCTTCATCTTCTACAAGAAGAACGCGATACATTTTCTCCCTCCTGTTTCCAGTTGCTCCTGCAGTTTTCTTCTCCTGCTGCTTTTCATTTCTGTCTCTTTACTGCAGAAGTTCAATCATATACGCCTCATACGGCTGTAACTTCCACACTTCTTTTGTGAGACTTTCTGTATCATTATGAATCAGAACCGTTCCTTTTGTCAAATCATATCGGGCTTTCATCTCTGCCGCGGTATCCCGGAAATTGCAGAGCACAATCAGCTTTTTCTCTCCCAGATTTCTCTCATAAGCAAAAATATCCGGATTTTCTTCCTCAATCAGACGGAAATCCCCATAAACAAGAGTGTCATTTTTCCTACGCAGCGCAATTAGTTTTTGATAGAAATAGAAGAGGGAATCCGGATTTTTTCTGCTGTTTTCCACATTGATCTCCTCGTAATTCTGATTTTCCGCCATCCACGGTGTTCCCGCTGTAAATCCGGCGTGTTTTTCCGCATTCCACTGCATTGGCGTCCGCGCATGGTCCCGGCTGTTCCGTGCAAGATAGGTACGAATTTTTTTCTTCCTCCCAGCCTTCTTTTTTACGGTCTTCGGCAAAATTTACAGACTCGATATCCTGATAGTCCTCGATCCGAAGCCCTGACACATTTGTCATACCGATTTCTTCCCCCTGGTAAATATAAGGAGTTCCTTTCATCCCATGGAGAAGGACAGCCAACATTTTTGCTGATTTTTCCCGATACGGTTCCCTGTCATTTCCAAAGCGCGATACGACACGCGGAAAATCATGGTTTCCCCAGAACAGGCTGTTCCATCCTTTTTCTTCCAGTCCCGTCTGCCATTTTTCAAAGAGCTGCTTCAGTTGCGGCAGCGTATACGGTTTCGGATCCCAGTTTCCACTTCGGATGCCGTCGATTCCCATCAGTTCAAACTGAAAAATCATACTGAGCTCCTGGCTTTCCGGATCAGAATACTGCTGTGCCATTTCTACCGTAGCACCTCCGGTTTCCCCCACTGTCAGGATCTGTTCTGATTTTCCATACGTATTCTGATTCATTTCCATTAAGTATGTATGAATCTGCTCTGAATGAGTATCATTTCCTCCATGTCCATCTTTTACAATATTGTCAATTGCATCCAGCCGGAAACCACGGATCCCTTTATCCATCCAGAACTGGATCATCCGGTACAGCTCTTTCCGAAGCGACGGATTTTTCCAGTTCAGATCCGGCTGCATTACACTGAAACTGTGATAATAATATTCCTGAACCTCCGGCACCCATTCCCAGGTGCTTCCTCCAAAGAATGCTCCGCCGCCTTCTGGCGGCTGCTCCTTCGTTCCTTCCTTCCAGATGTAAAAATCATGGTATTTACTGTTTCGATCCTTTCTGGCTTCCAGGAACCATGGGTGCAGATGGGAACTATGATTTAAAACAAGATCCATCATGACCACAATTTCCCGCTTTTCACAGGCTGCGATCAGTTCTTCCAGCTCTTCCATTGTGCCCGCTTCTTCCATTACTTTATAATAGTCACTGACATCATATCCATTGTCGTAATTAGGAGAATCGTTAAAAGGCGAAAGCCAGATGGCTCCAACACCAAGCTCCTGCAGATAGTCCAGCTTCTGCAGAATCCCTCCAAAATCGCCGATGCCGTCTCCGTTGCTGTCACAGAAGCTTCTGGTGTAAATCTGATATACGGTTAAGCTATGCCACCACTCTCTTTTCATTTTCTGTCCTCTCTTTCTTTTTTCCTATAAGAGCAGTATAATGATATTATCTTATATTTTCTAACCTGATTTTCGTATTTAATGAAAGGATTTTGACTTTTATGAAAAAAGAACGTTCAAAAGAGCTCTTTTCTCCTGAATCTTGTTCCCCTGTTCTTTCTGGCGGAATCCGGGATTTTACCGTGCATGGAACCGAACCTGTTCCGCTCCATATCTATCATCAGGATTATGCGCATGGCGGGCTCTCTGTTCCTTTTCACTGGCATAAAGAATTAGAATGGATCTGGGTTGAAAAAGGTACTCTCACTCTGACACTGAAAACTGAAACCCGGACAATTTCCGAAGGTACTTTTCTTTTCATCAACAGTCACGAACTGCATCAGCTCTGCAGCATTGGAACTACCCCTTCGGTTCACCATGCCCTTGTATTTCTTCCAGAAATTCTCTCATGTGCCTATCTGGATTCCTGTGAAGCAGACTGGATTCGTCCGCTGCTCTCTCATCAACTGCTTCTTCCGGCTTTTCCATTGGAAGAGCTTTCTGCTGCTGAAGCCTCCTCTCAGACACAGAAAACATTTGTACTGACATTATCTGAGCTTTTCCAGGAAATCCTGTATGCATACGATACCAAACCCATCGGCTGGTTTCTTCTGATCAAAAGTGACATGTATCGGATTCTTGCACTTCTGGCGCAATACCAGCTTTTTCTTCATCCGGAACCCCTCTGCACTCGTAAAAAAGAAAGATCTGATCAGTGTAAAAAACTCTTACGTTATATTCAGGATAACTATGATTCCAAAATCCGTCTTTCAGATCTTGCTGCTATACTCAATATGAATCCACAATATTTTTGTCGTTTCTTCAAAACGCACTTTCACACAACGCCTATTTCCTATATCAACCAGTACCGCGTAACCCAAGCCGCAGATCTTCTTACCGGCAGCTCGCTTTCTATCTTGGAAATTGCTCTGGATACCGGATTTGAAAGCCCCAGCTATTTTGCCAGCATTTTCCGCCGGACTTTTGGTATGTCACCGGAAGAATATCGAAAAGCCATGCCCTGACCCGGCAAATTTTTCTGTTCCCTTTTTATATCTACGCAAAGATAAATCACTTTCTTACACAGCGAAACATCAAATTTTTTCCTTCTGAATGCACGGCAACACAAATCTCAAAATTTTTTTGATTTTTTTTCAAAAAACACTTGCCAAACTCGTTTTCTTATGATAATATACTACTTGTCGCTGAGCAAAAATCACGGCAGACAAATCAAAAACTTCGGCTCCGTGGTCAAGCGGTTAAGACATCGCCCTTTCACGGCGGTAACACGGGTTCGATTCCCGTCGGAGTCATATGGCGTCGTAGCCAAGTGGTAAGGCAATGGTCTGCAACACCAGTATCCACCGGTTCAAATCCGGTCGACGCCTCTTCTTTCCCGGAAACAGATAGTTTCTGGGATTTTTCTTTTTCAAAATTATTTCAAAAAGCTGCCGGTTCTGTTTGCTTCGGCAGCTTTTTTGAAAATATCATTCTTTTTTAATTTTCTTTTTCTTTCACATAGTCTTCGTACACATACGCCGTTTTTCCCTCATACGAAATCTTGTACCATCCGTTCTCTTTTCCGAGCATTTCCACTTCTTCCCCTGTCGTCAGAGCTCCGAGGACCTGGCTTGTGCTGATGTTGGGTTCCGTGCGTACATTGACCGGGGAGATACAGGTGACTGTTTTCTTTCCTTTCTGCTTTTTCACGCCATCCGAATTATTTTCTGCTTCCAGCGCTCTTTTCTGCTCCTGGCAGGCCGTCTGAAATGTTTCTGTCAGCAGCTCATTGTCCGGGAACTGCAGAGACTCCAGTATTTCCGGCACGATTTGCTGTGTATCGTTGCTGCCGCTTCCTTTTTTCCATATGATCTGATACCCTTCATTCTCCGTTTTCACCCCGCAGAAAAATGCAATCGGAATCTGCAGGGAATTTTTTACCTGGAAACGATAAAAGGAACTCTCGTTATCTTTTCCTTCGTTAGCTGTTTTCACCATAAAATCGCTGATGCTGTTTTCCCCTGTTATTTCATTCGGGTAGAGCAAATTTTCAGCGCTCTCTTCGTCCTCCGGAAAATCCATAAGCACTACTTTTGCCATTCCTTCCCGATACGATATCTCAAGACTTTCCCCATCTTCCGATATGAAACTACATTGGATTTTCTCATCTCTCATTACATTCCAGCCTTCTGGAAGTGTGATTATAATATTCTGGTATGTAGAAAGAAACTCTTTTTCACCATCTTCTGACTCATCCTGGACACTGGATGCTCTTTCATAGACAGCCGATGGATTCTCCTTTTCCACCTGCTGATTTCCACATCCCATTACCACAATAGTTGTCATCAGAAGAACAGCTAAACAGTTTTTTCTGTTTCTCATGTACAATTTCCTTTCTTGACAGTTCCGTCTTTATTTTCTGTCAGAAAATTTCTTTTGCTTATTGTATCACAACTATTTTTGCACTGTAAAGAGTACGTTCCTTCCCTCCTGCTTTGATTTTCTTTATGCAAAAAAATCTCCAACCAGATTGAGGTTCCCTTCCTCTCAAATCCAGTTGAAGATTTTTCTTATCTTTTTTATTTTACTTCTGTAAATTCGACCCGGATACTCTCATACTCTCCCAGCACCTGATGCAGGGTCAGCCCCGCACGGTTCCAGGTACGGCCAAGGCGGACTTCCTGGTCCAGGCTGCAGCGGTACAGCTTATCCTCTGCCAGTCCGCACACTTTCGTGTGAACCGGAAGCATATTTCCTTCTGCGTCAGTCTTTACGATCGTAAGCAGTGCGCGGCTCTGATCTTTTGCCACAAACTCCCATGCCATGAAATCCTGTTTTTTCAGTCCGGTCAGACGGTAATACAGGCCTTCGTGTGTGAGCTCGTAATATTCATGCATCGCAGCAACCTGCTCTTTTACCATCTCTTTTTCTTCCTCTGAAATCTTATTCAGATCCATCTCATATCCAAAGCTTCCTGCCAGTGCCACATCGCCTCTTGTCCGGAACGGTGTCACACGGCCGGTCTGATGGTTCGGGCATACAGAAACGTGGGAACCAACGGTGCTGATCGGATAGAAGAACGAGCTTCCGTACTGGATGGAAAGACGGTTGATCGCATCGGTATTATCACTGCACCAGATCTGCGGGGAATAATACATCATACCGGCATCAAATCTTCCGCCGCCTCCGCTGCATCCCTCAAGCAGCAGATCCGGGCACGCGGCAAGGAAACGCTCGAGCAGATCATAAACACCGAGCACATAGCGGTGATACAGCTCTCCGTTTCGGCTCTGTGCTGCCACATGGCTGTAAACATCGCAGACACTGCGGTTCATATCCCATTTGACATAATCAATTTCTGCATCGTGGACGATGGTCGTCAAACGCTCCAGCAGATACTCCCGCACATCGTCACGCGTCATATCCAGTACAAGCTGATTTCTTCCATGGTTTGGCACACGTCCCGGAACTGCAAATGCCCAGTCCGGATGTGCACGGTAGAGATCACTGTCCTCGGAAATCATCTCCGGCTCGAACCAGAGACCGAATTTCATGCCCATCTTGTGGATTTTCTCTGCAAGCTGTGCCATGGAACCGTTCATCTTCTTCTCGTTGACAAACCAGTCGCCAAGGCCGCTGTTGTCATCATCTCGTTTCCGAACAGCCATCATCAAGCACCAGCAT
>ENA-OQJT01000043-OQJT01000043.1-human-gut-metagenome-genome-assembly--contig:-NODE-43-length-26115-cov-1.975181_pt1 | contig 26115 bp, 24 predicted proteins | sample MGYA00242612_ERZ504779 | MGnify/ENA primary metagenome ERZ504779 (study PRJEB26092, sample SAMD00036366) | human gut metagenome | host: Homo sapiens | study: EMG produced TPA metagenomics assembly of...
ATTTTCCTTTTCTTCTTTTGAAGCTGTATTATATCCGGAAATTAACCAACTTCCATGTCCAGAAATCAAAACTATGGAAAGTACAGCAAATATTATAAATCCAACATATACTACCCAGTCTGGTCCAGTTGATAAGTCTGCCAGTTTCATTTGTATAACACCTCCCACGAAATTCCGATTTCACGCTTTCTTTCACCCCATATGTTTGTATCTGAGGTATTCACTCACAAACTTCAGGGATAGGCACCTGTGCCGCAAGGGAATCCATTCCCTTGTACGAAATCTCTGATTTCGCTTAATTCCCGGATTGAGATTTTCCCAAATCAGGGATAGCACCGCAGGTCGCACGATACAGGCAAATGTAATTGCCTGTATAGAAGTGCGCTCTTAGCTTTGCTAAGAGAATTATGCCGTATCCGGCGTGTTATCTTTTTTCAATTTCTTTTTTCGACTTCTGACGCATTCTGCCAGTTTTAATAATTTGACATACCTGCTCCTGTTACTCATCATCTGTAAATTCCATCATCTCATCCACGGTACAGTCCAGTTTCTTGCAGATCTTCTCAATCGTCTCCATTGATACATACTGGTTTTTTCCCATCCGGGCAAGAATGTTTCCACTGATCCCGGTGAGGTACTGCATCTCTATTCGCTTCATATTTTTATCTATGAGCATTTTCCACAATCTGTTATAACTTACGCCCATAAGCTACCTCCATATTTCTCATTCAAATATATTTTGATTATATCATTATATCACGATTTCGTTAGGTTGAATGCCTGTAATTTTTGATTTCTTATTGATTTTTCCATTACATGAGATGTATAATCTTCTTTGATTTTAAAACTATTTAGGAGTAAACAGATATGAATAGCAAATCGACTTCTCAGGCGATGGAGACTGAAAAGATCCCACGCCTTCTGGCACAGCTTGCAATTCCTGCGGTTGTCGCCAGATCATCAATCTTCTATATAACATTGTAGACCGAATCTATATCGGACACATTTCCGGTGTTGGAGCCGCGGCATTAACCGGCGTTGGATTATTTACACCGATCCTTATGCTGATCAACGCTTTTGCTATGCTTGCAGGTTCCGGTGGTGCTCCGCGTGCTGCGATATCTATGGGAAAGAAAGATAATAAAACAGCTGAAAAAATTCTTGGAAACTGTTTTGCACTTCTCATCCTTATGGCTGTCGTACTTACTGTAGTCTTCTTTACATTTGCGCCACAGCTGTTGACACTTTTTGGTGCCAGCGAGAAGACACTGCCGTATGGAGTAACATACGCAAGAATCTATATCCTTGGAAGTATCTTTGTCTTAATCGTAATGGGAATGAATCCATTTATTACAACACAGGGATTTGCCAAGATCAGTATGATGACTACTGTGATCGGAGCTGTGATCAATATCATTCTTGATCCGATTTTTATCTTCGTATTCCATCTCGGTGTAAGAGGTGCAGCACTTGCCACTGTTTTAGTCAGGCTGTCGGTGCGATTTGGATTCTTCGCTTCTTATCCGGAAAGAAGACGATCCTTCATCTTAGAAAAGAAAATTTCAGATTACAAAAGGACGTTATCCTGCCTTGTCTTGGACTTGGCATTTCCACTTTTGTCATGCTGTCCACAGAAAGTATTCTGTCCATCAGCTTTACTTCCAGTCTGTCAAGATATGGTGGAGACCTTGCTGTTGGAGCCATGACGATCATCACAAGTGTCAGCCAGCTTGCTACATTACCACTGCAGGGAATCTGCCAGGGTGGTCAGCCAATCATGAGTTATAACTTCGGTGCCGGCAATAAAGAGCGTGTAAAAAAAGCCTTCTTTACACAGTTTAAGGTTTGTACGATTTTCACCAGTTGTTTCTGGCTGATCATGCTACTGTTTCCTAAGCTGTTTGCAGGAATCTTTTCCAATAATACGGATCTGATCACTTATACCGCATGGGCATTGAGAATCTATATGGCGGGTATTTTCTCCCTCGGATTCCAGGTTGCATGTCAGCAAAGTTTCATGGCATTGGGACAGGCAAAGGTCAGTCTGCTGCTCGCCTGCTTAAGAAAACTGATCCTGCTGATTCCGCTGATCTTTATCCTGCCACTCTTTATTCAGGATAAGGTATTTGCAGTCTTTCTTGCAGAACCGATCAGTGATATTGTTGCAGCCGCGATCACAACAATCACATTCATGAGCCGCTTCAACGGAATTCTGAATAGGGGGAAAGTATGAAAAAACTAAAACTTTTATGGATGATCCTAAAACGCACCAAAGCAACCCAGATTCTTTCCGGCTATATCGTATTTCTCTTTGTATCCGCTGCCATCATTCAGCTGGTAGAGCCCGACATCAACCGCTATGGTGATGCCCTCTGGTATTGCTATGCGGTACTTTCTACCGCTGGATTCGGCGATATTGTCGCAATGACTTTCGTTGGCAAACTGGTTTCTGTACTCGTCACAATCTACACGATTTTTGTTGTTGCAATCGTTACCGGTGTTGTTGTCAATTATTACGGACAGATCGTAGAGATGCAGCGTCGTGAAACGGCAATGATGTTCCTGGATAAATTAGAGCGTCTCCCGGAGCTTTCCAAAGAAGAACTGGAAGACATCTCAAAAAGGGTAAAAAAAATTCCGCTGAGTTTTCACTCAACGGAATTTTTATTTTCCACTTTTTTCTTATCTTTACGTTTTCTATTTTTCAGACGTTTCTGCATCCGTATCTCTTACCTGCGGAATTAATGAAGCTGCCAGTTTTCCTTTTCCACGATGTTTCAAATATAAAATTCCAATTACAGAAAATACAACAGCTCCGACAAAATTCACCATAAGATCTTTCATTGTATCTACGATTCCAATGTCTAAATATCCGCCCAGATTCCAAGTCTCACCGTTGATCACAACGGACTGGACATCTACATGGATTGGGATATTTGCTCCTGTCGGATTCAGCTTCACTGAATTGATTGCCGGAACGATCCAGTCTTTCTGCATATCCAATCCGAAAAACCAATCCATACTGAATTCAAAGAACTCCCACAAAACACCAACTGTCATTGAAAAACAAAATGCAAAAAATGCCACAAAGTATGGGGACATCTTAATTGAAAATCGATCACTTCGGTTGAATAAATCAATCAGCGCAAACCCGATTGCCGCCATCAGGAATCCATTCGTTGTATGCAAAATAGTATCCCATACCGGAATCTTTACATAAAATGCATTGATCTCTCCAAGTATCTCTGCTGAAAAGATAAAGATCAAAATAACCGTTTCCAAGCCAACCGGAATTGTCACTCCAAGTTTCTTATCAATAAACTGTGGTACCATAAATAAAATCAATGTTAAAATTCCAAGAAACATATTGTGATAGTTTCCAAGAAAGAATTGTCTGATAATGGAGACAATAACCAACATAGTCAGTACCATTTGGACTCTTGTTCTATTTCTTGCTTTTTTACTTAATTCACTCATTTTCACCCTCCTTTTTCTCTCAACGCATGCGGTCAAAAGCACTTTTTATTGCATGTTTAGGATATACGGCATCTGTTTTCATAATATACTAATTTCACCTTTTTTTCAATAAAAGGTGTCAGGCCGAAGCTTAAAATAACACCTTCCCCATATGCCTGACACCTTTCTATCTATCGTTTATAGATTCACTTTAATTTTACTTCTGTTTTCTTCTTCTAATAACATAAATCATTCCACCGATCACTGCAATTGATCCCGCAATCATCAGAATCCAGAGGTAGCTGATGCTGTCTCCTGTCTTTGCTGTTTTCACCTGTTTTCCTGACGCTGAAGTTCCTGTTGGTTTCTTTCCTGCAGTACCTGTCGATGTTTCCTTTGAATCGGTTGGATTCTTTGTTTCTTCTTTCTTCACGATCTGATACTCCATCTGATACTCATCATCATCTCCATGAAGCACATAATTATAACATTGCTCGCCTGTCAATCCGACAATACTTGCTGTATATTTTCCAGGTTCCACAGCGTTTCCATCTTCTACTACTGCCTTACATTCATCTTTAAACAGTACTCCTGATAATTCTGCTGTGACATTCACTTCTTTTCCTGTATAGATGATAGTTCCGTCTGTATTCCATACAACATCTACCGGTTTTGGCTGTACGATCAATATTCCAGGTTCAAATATAACCACATAGTTTTGATTTTCTACTGTTGTTGGAGCCTTTTCTGTTATTTCATAAGTACCAACTTCACAGCTCTCTTTCTCTGCATCTCCTGCTGTCAGTGATACATTCACATTCAGATCATCCAGTAAGTCTTCCCCTGCCAGACTTCCATCACTGATCGACCAGGTATACTCTGTGATCGTCTGTCCATATTCTTTCTCCTTACGGTCCGGTCTGATCGTAATGCTTCTTGATTTTACTGTTACAGGAATATTTGATGTAACTGTCTTGTAGTTCGGATTAGCCGGTGTGAAGATCATCTCTTGTTCACTTTGATCCTCTGCTACTGTAAGCATTGTCGTATCGTCTGCAAAACGGAATACACCTTCTCCCGACTGACCGGAAAGTGTTGCTTTCTTTAAGCTGTCTCCATAAATCACTTCTGCTGCCGGGAAAGTCACTTCCGGATCTGCCTGCAAAATCTCATATTCCCATAGATGCACGCGGTTTTTGCCGGAAAAGATATAGTTTTCATTGGTCAGACCTATTGCAAGCGCCTTGTAATTTCCAACTTCTGTATGATCTGCATTCAGCAGTTTTTTTAATTGCACAGCTATCATTTTCCAAAAGGCTGTCTGCTTTCACGTTTGCTTCTATTCCACATGCATTTCCTGTATATGTATACTGTGCCGCTGCATTCCATTCTATCTCCGCTTCCTTTGGTGATACGTTAAGGAATGCCGGAAGAACTACAACATCATAATTTGTATTTGTCACATTATCTTTCAGGATGACATATCTTCCTTCATTGCCATATGCGCCAAGAATGTCATCTCCATCTGCATCTGTTGTGCTTCCTCTCAGAATATCTTCCGGTTCGATGGTTGTTGCTTTCAATGTCAGTCCGAGACTTTCAACAGTATCTCCCGGAAGAAGTTTCGCCCTTTCTGAATCACTGATCGTAAATGTAAGATCTGCACTGGTCAACGCATCTCCATATGTCTTTGTTTTCTTTTCTGCACGGACAACGATTCTCTGTGCACTACTAACTGCGCCATTTTCTAATGTCGTATTTTCTGCTGTACTGCTTTTGGAACCTGTTGCTTCTGTTGTGTTCACTGGATTGATATTAAGATCGTATTCTTTCAAATGAATCCAATTCACCTTGAATCCGCCTACTGTTTCCGGACAATCAATCTTATAGCTTCCTGCATCGATTGTCTCATTTAATGACTGTCCTGTCTCCTGGATTCTCATTTCATCCGTAACATTTGCAAAAAGTTCTTCCACTTCATCTACACTCAGTGTTTCTGTTGGTGCAACAACGTATGACATCTTCGGAGTTTCACCATAGGAAATTTCTTCATATCCGAGATAGGCTGTGATCACTTCTGACTTATTCACTGTTTTTACCGGAACCCACATAGTAACAGTTTTGTATTTTTTATTATCTGCCGGCTGGAAAGTCAGTTCAAATTTGGTCTGATCCGCTACTTCCTGATCTGTCACAACATGAGCTGCATCTTCAAACTTCCATGTTCCTGCCGGTGCATTTTCAATCCCTTTCAATGTAGCTTCTGCTAATGTCTGACCATATTCAACTTCTACTTCCGGTGTAGGAAGCTTTGGTTCAAATATCATGTTGCTGTTTGTCTCATAGATCAACCGTGACATTGGTTCATCAATAAAGTTAAGCATTACTGTTCCAAGGAATCGGTTGTCAATACAATTGTCTTCGTCTTTAAATAATCTCGGATTAATTTCCTGTGTCAATCCTAACGGTGCTCCTTGTGAGCAAGAAGTATAATTAAATACCCAAGAATTGTACTCGATCGGATGGCTTGTATCCTGTCCTGTTGTCTGCTTCATCGTTTCTAATATATACGGCCACTTCTCACTTCCATATGTATTATATGCATCCTGAATATACACATGATTTTTTCCATCATCATATAACTTGTACGCATATTTATAATCTTTTATATTTTATGTCATCCCAATTCGTAAGGTTAAATCCCATCGCACGTTCAACCGAACTGTCGTAGTTCTTGGTCAGATTAAATCTTCGAAGAAATATGATTTTTCCCCTTGCTTCCTTCATTGATGGGATATCCCCTCCACTGTAGACCTTGTCCTTATTTTTTTCAATAAATTCAGCTACCGCATGCTCTAATCCAATTGTAGAACCGGCATCTGATTTTACTGTAAGAATGACTGTTTCTGACTTATGCTTCTCTAAGAAACCGAGGGAAGTATTGAGGATTGACTGTAATGTAAGATCACTTCCATTTTTTTCCTGACACTGCCATAATTCGCCTCCATGTACAATCTTTACGTCTGCTGCAGAAGCATCATCTTTTGTCGCATTTGCACGGATATCAAAGCTGCGTGCTCCCATATTTAACTGTTCATCATAATAAAGATTCTGACAGGATGTAATGGATACACTTGGAACTAAATCATCCACAACCCCTGCTGTTCCGGTATCATGTGTTGCCGGAATATTAACAGAAGACAGTAGTGCCTCATCTGGAATGCCTGCCATCCATTCATTCGCATAACTGTAAGCTGTTGCAGCTGTGTTACCTGCTAAAATAGATAACTCTACATTCATTCCCTTTTTCCCAAACACTAAAGTTGGGACGCTATTTTCGATATACCATCCAGTTCTGGCATTCTGAATTTTATACGTACCATCTTTCTGCTTAAAAAATCGCCACAATTGACTTGTATTCTGATTCCTGTCAAATTTTTCAGTCGTCCAGACGTTCACACTTGCATTAAGTTTTCCAGATTCTCCTTCTACATCTAAAGATAGATTCGTTTTGCTTTCACCATCAGAGACCGCATCTATTTGATAAGCATGATACTCTGATTTCCATTTCAATTTCCATTTACTGGTTATTCCCATTACTTGAAATGTTGGATGAGATCCTGGAGCTGACAGATTGCTTACTCTATTTAAAGCATCAAGTTTTCCTGCTTCATGAATTTCACAAATAGCACTTGTATCTTCTTCTTTTAAAACCTGACTTTCTTTTCCCGTGAGTGAACTACGGATTTTGTGATCAGCCAGACTTTTCTGTTGCTCTCATCTGTCTGGATGATTTTCGGATTATTATTATTCAGTTTTCCTTCATATCCGATCCATTTTCCACTGTTTCTATTCTTAATATAGTATCTCGCATTTCCATTTGCATCATTACCGATATAATAAAAGGCAAACTGGCGGTGATTATTTCCCTTTACTTCACTGTCTGAAGACTCCCATAAATGAAGTACTGCACCGCTGTCTTTACTTTTACCATCCACGTCTGCAAAACGATCCGTTCCATCTACTTTAATATGTTTAATCCCATACCATTCCTTTTCTATATGATCTAAACGGAAACGACAATTATTTCCTTCTGAAGTATCCAAATGAACAACACTATTTTTCCCTGCATTATCATTTACGTTCCAGCGATAGTCTTTGTTCTCTTCTAGTGTAATAAATAATTCACTATTTATCTCCATCTCTGTTGACATACTTCCACTTGAATCTGCCGCTTTTACACTGATTGGAATCCCCGTAAGTGCTATCGTCATACATATGAGCGCTGCCATTATCTTTTTTATTGTTTTCATATCCGTTTTTCCTCCTCATTTGTATTTTGCTATATTATCGGCAATCATATTTCTTCTTATTATATTTTTGATACCAGATTGTTCAATATTTTTGACATGAACTGTCTGAAAATGGCACGAATCGTCATTCTGTGGTATACTAATCCTATGTCAAAACGTTTGTATTTATTTTGAATAGATACAAATCAGGGAGGATATTCGTATGTTAATCGCTATTGTTGATGATATTGCAGAAGAGCGTATTCTGCTTCGAACACGATTAGAAAATATATTAAATCAGAAAAATGTAGAGTTTCATTGCTATGAATATGAGAATGGAGAAGCATTTCTCAAGGCTTCAAAAGAACATGACTTCACAGTTTTATTTCTGGACATTTATATGGACGGGGCAAATGGAATCGAAATCGCCCGTGAATTTAGAAATACCAACAAAGACTGTCTGTTGATTTTTACTACAACATCTCTGGATCATGCACTGGAAGGTTTTAAAGTACGTGCCATGCATTATCTGGTAAAACCTTATATGGAAGAAGAACTGGCTTCTTTAATCGATGAAATCCTGTCCCGGATTCCGGCTTCGGAGAAAAAACTGACAGTAAAAGTAAATGGAAGTGATCTTCAGATACCATTTAAAACGATCGTTCACGCAGATCATTTTTCTCATATGATCCATATTCATACAACAAAAGAAAAAGAACTTGTCATCCGACAGTCTTTTGGGACTTTTACTGCTCCATTAAAAGAAGATTCCCGCTTTTTTATCTGCAACAGAGGGACGATCATCAACATGGAACATGCTGTTGATTTTGACGGAACAATGTTTCTTTTAGACGATGGAAGCAAGATTGTTGTCAGCAGAGAACTGTGCAAACCTGCACGACAACACTTTATGGATTATCTATTTCAAAAGGGGGGATTTTGATGTGGACTTTAATTTTCCAGACTTTAGAATTTACAGTTTTGATTCCTGGTATGCTGCTTGCCTATCTGCCGGTAAGATCATCTCTGAAGCAAACACCTAAGAAGCTGGCTGTCTGGATACTTCCGCTTCTTATTATATGTTCTTGTTTTTGTGGTTTTGCATGCCATAGATTTCATTTGTCAACAAGATCTGTTCTTCTTCCTCTTTTATTTGTTCTATTTATTCTATATCATAGCACTTTGTTAATTTCACTTTGGAAATCTGTCAGCATCTATCTTGCCGTCTGTGCAGTTTTTTCTTGCTTTAACAGCCTTTCCAGAGCTGCTTCTGCAATGTTGAATTTTGGTTCTGAACACCTTGCATTTTCCGATTTTTCTACTTTTGGAATCCTGTATAATCTTTTCTGCATTCTTTTCGTCCTTCTCATATGGTATCCAGCCTCCCATTCCGTCAAAGAAATGGTAGAAGATGAAAATCTTGCTCAGACCTGGTATGTTTTCTGGATTCTCCCGGTTCTGGTCATCGGATTGAACCTTGCTTTGATTCCAAAATATAACACCATCCTGCACACACAGCGTTTTCTGCGTGGATACATAGTGATTGTTTATGCTCTTCTACTCATCCTTGCATTATTTTACTCGATGTTTTTAATGATGGCTAATATCCTGAATAAAAACAAAAAACTTCAGCAGGAAAATCTTTTTCTTTCTGTACAACAGGAACGATATGAGAATTTAAGAAGTGCGATAGAAGAAGCCAGACAGGCTCGACATGATATTCGTCATCATTTTATACAACTATCTGCTATGGCCAAAGACGGTGATTTAGAAAAGATCAAAAAATACCTGCAAAATGCATTGGATAAAATTCCCACCCTTGATTATCACTTCTGTGAAAATCAGTCTGTTGATAACGTAATCGGATATTATTATGCACTTGCCCAAAAAGAAGAAATTCCATTTGATGCCCGTGTTGATCTTCCAAAAGAACTTTCCGTAGATGAAATGGATCTCTGTCTTATTCTTTCCAATCTATTAGAAAATGCATTGGAAGCCAGTCGCAAAACTGCCGCTGCGCAGCAGCGGATATCGTTGGAAATCTATCAACATTCTGCTTCTATTCTTTTAATTCGGGTTGAGAATAATTTTGATGGAAATATCAAAGAAAAAGACCATCTATTCCATTCCACCAAGCGAACGGGACTTGGGGTTGGTACCCAATCCGTCCGCAGAACAGCAGAAAAGAACGATGGTTCTTGTGATTTCACTTATGAAAATGGAGTCTTTACCGCAAAGATCATGCTTCGTGCTACTCCTTAGGTTTCTCCTCTTTAATATGTAAAGCGAAGGGCTTTTGATCAGTCTTTCGCTTCTTTTGTATATTCGTTTTTAATTGCAAATCCGTGATCCATCGGACCGCTTCCTTTTCCAAAATTAAGCATTGCTGCAAGTGCCCCTGAGATATACTCTTTCGCACGCTCTACAGACTCCTCCAATGAGAATCCTTTTGCAAGATTAGAAGCAATCGCAGAAGACAATGTACAACCTGTACCATGAGTATTCGGATTATCAATTCTTTTTCCGTTAAACCAGCGATACACTCCATCTGCATACAGCAGATCATTCGCATCATTCAAGTTGTGTCCACCCTTGCAAAGTACTGCACAGTGATATTTTTCTGAAATTTTTTTCGCCGCATCGATCATCTCTTCTGCACTTGTGATCTTTCTTCCGATCAACTCTTCTGCCTCTGGGATATTCGGAGTCAGTACACTTGCAAGTGGAAATAATTCCTCTTTCAATATATCAGCCGCATCATCACTGATCAGCTTTGCTCCGCTTGTTGCTACCATAACCGGGTCTACTACAATATTCTTTGCTTCATACTGACGCAGCTTTGCTGCAATGACTTTGATCAGTTCTTTATCTGAAACCATCCCGATCTTTACAGCATCCGGATAGATATCTGTAAAGATACTGTCAAGCTCTTGTCCTAAAAATTCCGGTGTTGCATTTAATATAGAAGTAACGCCTGTCGTATTCTGCGCTGTCAATGCTGTGATTGCGCTCATTGCATAACTCCGTTGGCGATCATTGTCTTGATATCAGCCTGGATTCCTGCTCCTCCGCTAGAGTCACTTCCGGCGATTGTAATTGCTGTTTTCATGTTCTCGTCCTCCTTCTATTATAAATAAAATAAACCATCCAGATCCACTTTCCGAAATGCTGCACATTTCATCTAAACATCCGCTTGGCTCTGAACAGTTCAAAATGGGTACAAAAAAAGCGGGTGATGGGAATCGAACCCACGTATCCAGCTTGGAAGGCTGGTGTTCTACCATTGAACTACACCCGCGTGTCTTGTGTTATCTCTGACACGAGTTATATCTTATCATACATGCCAGAGATATGCAAGCACAAATTTAAATTTTTCTAAATACTTTAGATTTTTCGTATCTACCTTATTACAATTTTTGCAATTCCATCAATTTCTTTCTTAATCTCATATTTTCCTCTTCTGCTTTATCAGCTCTTTGTTTTTCTTCTTCCGTTCTTTGCTTTTCTTCTTCTATCTTCTGCTTCTCTTCTTCTAATTCTCTTGCAATGTTCTCCTTCGCTTGAGCCACCTGTTCGGCTACTTTCTCTGCCACCTGTTCGGCTACTTTCTCTGCCACTTGTTCTTCGACCTGTTTTGCAACACTTGCCTTTACTTGTGCCAATTCTTCTTCCATCTCGTCAATCATCAACTTCACTGTATTGCGATCCAAAATCTCAAGTTCTTTCGAAAACATCTCCATCATTCCTTCCATATTAAGACAGAGTGTATAGATTTCTTCATAAATCTTCTGAAAATCCGAATTCTGATTCAAAAGTTTAATAATCATCTCCGGATCATCCTGACTAAGAAATACGAGCCACTCTTCCAATCTATTTTTTATCTTTCTGTTTTCATTTTGAATGATGTCACCAAAAATGTCAAGACATATAAAAGTATATTCTTGCAGTAAATTCACTTCTACTCCTGTATCACTTTTTTGTTCGCAATGATGAATATATATTTCTTTCGAAAACCTGCGGAAATCAGCACTGCTCTTTTCAAATAATACAATTGTATAGACTTTCTGAATTCTCTTATAAGTAAATGAATTTCCTAATTCTGCGCGCACTCGTTTATACTGTCGTAACAATAAATCGGAAGAATAACAGGCACTTCTCTGTCCGGGAAATAAATATCCCATTTTTTGTACTTCAACATTTGCTATACTACCATCTTCAAACTGAACAACAATGTCCATAATCAATAAGGAGCTCTCCGCTGCAATACGCGCCGATTCATTCGGAAGTACTTTTAAGATTCTAATTTTTCTTCCCAATATTTCTGATAGAAAATCATTTAACCTTTCAGGTCTAGTGTCCGGATTCATAATAACTTTAAAATAGGTATCATAGAGAAGTTTTACACCTTTCACCCCAGTGCAAATGTCAAGATATTCCTGTTGGTATTTTTCTTCCCATCCACAAAATGTCTTCCACATTTCCGGGCTATTGCGAATTTCTTCAAGCACTTGTCCTTTGGTTCTGATCATTGGAAAATAGTTTTGTAATTTGTTTTTCATCTTTTATTTTGATGCGATGTTTAAAATAAAGAATGTCCAACACCAACTTCATGAATTGGTATGTTCTCAGAATATCCCAGTTCACTTTTAATTGCAATATGTTTCTTGTTTATAACTCATCTTTTTTGTTGATAATCTGTAGATAACTTCAAAAATCAATATTTTTTCAATTCCAACTGTCATTTTCACCAAATAAACGTTATAATATTGTTAATTTATAGTCATTTTTTGTCCAAAACGCCATAATTCAAAAAAGCGGAGAAAAAATGTCACATGGCCTTTTAATGTATCACCTTTTCTCTCTATAATGAATAAAAAGGAGGAGGAAGATTCGTGGATTTATTTAATAGCTTACCACTTAAAAAGCAGGAATATATGAACCGGCTTTTCAGAAACTGTACGGAGGAAGTCAAGTATTACATGTCCGTGATTGATGTGGAAGCTGACCAGACTTTTATCAAAGCCGGAGAAGAATGCAAGTACATATACATCATTTTATCAGGGAAAGTAACCGGAGTCGAATGGCCGATGCATGAGAAATCTTATTTCTTTAAGGACTTTGGACCAGGTGACTTCTTTGGTGAGATTGAATGTTTTGCCGGACTTCCAAGATACCGGATCAGCATTCTGTCTTCAACAAAATGCCGGCTGCTTGCCATTCCATCTATTTATTATATGGAGTGGATGCATATGGATGTTGATGCACTGTTCATGAGAACACAGGAAAATATCAGCCGCCTCGTTCTGCAAACTGCGGAAGCCAGGAAATATCTGTTTATGGAAGGAAAAGACCGATTAATGGTTCATCTAGTCCGTAAATATGAACAAAAGGTCCCGGCACCGGAGATTCTGGTACTCAACCAGACACGAGCGCGCATTTCCGAAGAAGTGGGGATTTCTATTAAAACTCTGGACAGAAACATCAGAAAGCTGGAAGAGATGAATCTTCTGACGCTGAATAAAGGAAAGATCGTGATTACCAAGGCCCAATATCTTCAGATGAAACAGGATATTGATTTTTACGTAAACGGTTGATCCAAACTTATGTTTAAGTCCAGCTAATAAATGTCAATAGTTAAATGAAAAAATTGCTCTTATTTTCTGGCTAAAAAAGGGTAGACGTCCCCCTTGGTGAAAATATCGTTCTTTTGAAAGATATTGATTCGTTGGATGTACAGTATTTTATGCAGCCATGTCGCATTTGGAAGCATTGTATTGTTTGATATGCTCCTGTGGAGTGATGATTTCAAAAGACTTGTTGTCTCTGAGTATTGCAAATATCATATTGCATACCTTATGTGAAACAGCTCCCATTGCTACGAGCTTTGGTTTTGAGTCACATTTCTTGAGGTAGTACTCACGAAGAACTGGATTTTTAGCTTCTCCATTACGGGAGATACTGATGCTTTGTAAGGTTAACGTGTGAATAACACGTCTAGCTATGGCAGAACCACGCTTAGACATTTGAACTTTGGTACCTTCAAATTTTCCGGATTGTTTTACTGCCGGATCAAGACCGAAATAAGCGAAAAGTTGTTTTGGTTTTGAAAATGCTGAAAAGTCACCAATCTCACCCATGATGGATACAGCAGACAAGAAACCAGCACCTTTGAATGTTTCAATCAAATGAATCTGCTTGACAAAGTCGGCATCTTCATTAGCATCAACAAGCTCATGGAGCGATTCAAGAATGTTGTTGATTTCTTCATCATATTTACGTATGAAGCTGATATAAAGGCGAATACGCTTGATGTTGCTGTCTATGATGTAACCAAACTGATTTGCATCAGTTGCCGCCTGAATTATGGCATTATACTTATTTTGAGCATATGTAAGCCCAAAGCGAGCTGTTGATTTGATGATATTAATAATCTCTTGCTTGTCTGCTTCAAGAAAAGCAGAGGGAGATGTATAAGTCTCCAACAGTGTAAGAGAAGTGTTGATTGTAACCTTGGAAAAGATGCCGAGATACTGTGGAAACGCCATGCGTAATTCACCCTGAAGCTTATTCACATAGGCACTGCGATTATCCATTAAATCGTAGTATTCACGGCATAGGTTACGGCAGTTTAGAGCAAGGTCTGAAGGCATAAGTGAAACCTTTAAATCAGGTTTCAAACCAACCAAAGCAGCTTTTTTAGAATCAAAACGATCATTATGTACTTTTCGTATGTTGATGTTTGTGCTATTCTTAGTGATGATAGGATTAATAACAGAGCAGTTAAAACCCTTATCACGAAGATAGCAGAAGAGTGGGTAATGATAAATTCCCGTGGATTCGAGGAAAATGCGACTTTCCAAAGAATACAACTCTTCTGCTTCTTTTATTTTAGAAACAGCGGTTGTAAGGGAATCAATACTGCTATGTAGGATTTTGTAAGGTTTTCCTACGAATTGTTGGTTTGGAAGTGCTATAGACATCCAGGAGAAGTCAGCACCGACATCAATACCAACAGAGATGAATAAATCATCGAGATTAAAGATAACTTTGTTTGACATGAGCAATAGCTCCTTTCTGATAGGAATCCATTTCCAATCTGGCAGGTACACAACCTAGCGCGTTATTCGGGTATGGCCTTCCGGCTCCCAACCAGCTAAAACATAAAACCCTGTCGAATGGACTAATTGACTTCATTGTAGGTATCAGTCACAAGAGTGACTTCCCAAGGAGGTGAACATTCTTTGTCCTATCCTAAGAGATAATACCTTATGTTTTATCTGGTGTCTATCAGGAACCGTCAGACATGATCATTATTACGGATAACATCTGATGAAGGAAGAACCCCTTCTTCTGTTATCTGATTTATAGAAACTTATTAACCAAGTAGTCTTGATTGACTACATCATTATTATACTAGGAGGGGATAACATGTATGTAGGAAAAAAGGTTACTCGTGTAGATGCCTACGATAAAGTAATTGGACGTACAAAATATACAGATGATCTCTGTGATAAGAGTGCCTATATTGCACGTATTTTACACTCTACAATTGCCAACGGACGTGTTCTTTCTATTGACACATCTGAAGCTGAGAAGATACCTGGAGTTGTAAAAGTATTTACCTGTTTTGATTTAAAGGAGAAGCATTATTTCCCAACTGCCGGACATCCATGGTCCACAGATGAATCACATCAGGATGTTGCCGATCGTCTTGTACTTACAGACCGCGTCAGATTTTATGGGGATGATATCGCTGCGGTTGTAGCAGAGGATGAGGTTTCCGCTGCACAGGCACTTCGTGCGATCAAAGTAGAATATGAAGAATATCCATTTGTTCTGGATGTTCTAGATGCTATGAAAGAGGATGCTCCTCAGCTTCATGAGGATTATCCGAACAATATTCTTAAACACACAACGATCAGTAAAGGTAACTACGAAGAAGCAATCAAAGAACCTGGACTGATCAAAGTAGAAGGCTGGTACAGCACACCAACCGTTCAGCACTGTCATATTGAGAACTTCATCTGCTATGCTGAGATGGAAGGCGACCGCATCAAGGTTGTAAGTTCTACTCAGATTCCTCATATCGTACGTCGAGTTGTCGGTCAGGCACTCGGAGTTGAATGGGGTAAGATCCGTGTCGTTAAGCCTTACATCGGCGGTGGTTTCGGAAATAAACAGGATGTTTTGTATGAACCACTTTGTGCATGGCTGTCCATGCAGCTTCACGGACATCTTATTAAACTTGATGTACCAAGAGAGGAGACCTTTGTTTCTACTCGTGTACGTCATGCGATCAAGAGCCACATCATTTCATGGGTTCGCCCGGATGGAACATTTGCTGCAAGAAAACTGGAAGCATTTTCTGATCAGGGTGCTTACGCATCTCACGGTCACAGTATCTGTGCCAAAGGAGTTGGCGCATTCCCGCAGCTTTATCCTTGTGATAACGTAGAGGCTGATGCTTATACAATATTCACAAACAAATCCGTTGCCGGTGCGATGCGTGGTTACGGAATTCCACAGGCAATGTGGGCTGTAGAATGTCATACAGAAGACATTTGTGCAAAACTTAACATGGATCCGCTTGAATTCCGCCGCAAAAACCTGATGCCGGTCGGATTCAAGGATGCATTTTCTAAAAATGAATTATACAGCGACACATTCAACCAGTGCCTCGACAAAGGAATCGAAGTTACTGATTACCTTCGTAAATACAAAGAATACCAGAACCAGACAGGAGATATCCGCAGAGGTATCGGTATGGCAGTCTTCTGGTACAACACAGCTGTATGGCCAATCTCACTTGAGACATCTTCCTGCCGTATGGTATTGAATCAGGATGGTTCTCTTCAGGTTCAGCTCGGTGAGACAGAGATCGGACAGGGTGCTGATACTGCATATTCACAGATGACTGCAGATATTCTTGGCGTTCCGCTTGAAGCTGTACACGTTGTTTCCTGTCAGGATACAGACGTTACACCATTCGGAACAGGTGCTTATGCATCCCGTCAGACTTATACAGCCGGATTCTCAATTCGCCAGACAGCACTGCTTCTGAAAGAACGCATTTTAAAATATGCGCATGAACTGACAAGAATGCCTGAATATAACCTGGATATCATTGACGGACAGATTGTTCGTATCACAGATAACCGTGTTCTGATGTCTCTTGGAGATCTTTCAACAGAAGCACTTTACAGCCTTTCACACAGTGAGCATCTGTCAGCTGAAAGTACAGCACAGATTAAGTCCAATGCTTACTCCTTCGGATGTACATTTGCAGAAGTTGAAGTTGACATCCCGATGTGTAAGGTAAAACTGCTTGATATCGTCAATGTACATGACGCCGGAACTCTTATCAACCCGGCACTTGCTGAAGCTCAGGTACACGGTGGTATGAGTATGGGAATCGGATTCGGACTTTCTGAAAACCTACTCTTTGATCCGAAGACCGGAAGAGCATTAAATAATAACTTGCTCGATTACAAGTTATCCACATTTATGGATCACCCGAGACTACGCGCTTATTTCGTAGAAAATGCGGAGCCTACAAGTGCATTCGGAACAAAATCTCTTGGTGAGCCACCGACATGTTCCATTGCACCTGCAATCCGTAACGCAGTTTATCAGGCAACAGGTGTCTATGTAAATGATGCACCGGTGAATCCACACCATCTGTTCCGCAGTATGAAGGAACAACATATGTTTGAGGAAGGAGGAGAAGCAAATGTATGATCTTAAAGCACTTTATGAAGCTGAAAGCGTAGCTCATGCTATACAGCTTTTACAGGAACATCCGGAAGCACAGATCATTGCCGGCGGAAGTGACGTTCTTGTACAGATGCGTGAAGGACGCCGCGCAGGAAAAGAACTTGTAAGCATTTATAAAATTGATGAAATGAGAGGCATATCTTATGAAGAAGACGGTGCGATCCGCATTGGCTCTCTGACCAGCTTCTCTCATATTACAAAGGATCCGATCATCCAGAAGCATATCAACGTACTTGGGGAAGCTGTTGATATGGTTGGTGGACCACAGATCCGTAACATCGGAACGATCGGTGGAAACACATGTAATGGTGTTACATCCGCTGATTCCGCTTCAACACTTCATGCATGGGATGCAATTGTTGAGATCACAGGACCGGACGGAGTTCGCAGAATCCCGATCCATGACTTCTATATTAAAGCAGGAGTCGTTGATCTGAAACCGGCAGAGATTCAGACAGCGATCATCATCCGAAGGAAGCATACGAAGGCTACCACGGACATTACATTAAATACGCAATGCGTAATGCAATGGATATCGCAACAACAGGATGTTCTGTCAATGTAAAACTCTCTGAAGATAAGAAGACAATCGAGGATGTCAGAATTGCTTACGGAGTTGCAGGACCTGTTCCGATGCGTGCACCTTCTGCTGAGGCAAAAGCAAAGGGCAAACCGCTTACAAAAGCTGTTGTTCATGAATTTGGTCAGGCTGTTCTGGAAGATATCAATCCACGTGACAGCTGGAGAGCATCCAAGGCATTCCGTCAGCATATCGCTACTGTTCTTGCAGAGCGTGCACTGACAGAATCTATCAGATTGGCAGGAGGTGTGATCGATGAATAAACAGTACAAATTACTTACCTGCACGATCAACGGTAAGAAAGTTGAGAAAATGATCGATGTCCGTGCATCACTTACAGATGTTTTAAGAAATGACTTCCGTCTGACTAGCGTAAAGAAAGGCTGCGAAGTCGGAGAATGTGGAGCATGCAATGTAATCATTGATGGGGAATGCTTCAACTCCTGTATCTATCTCGGTGTATGGGCTGAGGGAAAAGAAATTATCACGCTGGAAGGACTTGCCGGACCGAATGGTGAGTTATCCGATATCCAGCAGGCATTTATTGATGAAGCAGCTGTTCAGTGTGGCTTCTGTACACCTGGATTCATCATGAGTGCAACTGAACTTTTGAATGCCGGCAAAGAATTCTCAGATGATGAGATCCGTAAAATGATGTCCGGTCACCTGTGCCGTTGCACAGGTTATGAAAACATTTTCCGTGCAGTCAAGAAGACAATGCTTCGCAGACTCGGAAAAAATGAAGAAGCAGACGCTGTCTAAAAGTGAATTGGGTTGCTGTTCTACACTGCCTGGGGACAGCATAACTGGGCACAGCTTTTGTGCCCAGTCACAGAAGCAGCACTCAATTGTAACGTTGTAACTACAATCACATAAAAGGTTTGCAGATCGTCATTTACAACAATCTGCGAACCAGTATATAATGGTTTCTGTTTGGGGATCTGTATAACAGATACAGAACCATTATATGAAATATCTAGAAAGAACGGGTATGTAAATATGAAAGATAAAGAACGAAATATCACAACCTTCAGCGAAGAAAATATCTATCTCCTGAACGGCCGCGTACCACTCGGAAAAGCGATTCCTTTCGGCTTACAGCATGTACTGGCCATGTTCGTAGCCAACCTTGCTCCTGTATTAATCGTCTGCAGTGCTGCTCTTGTCAGAGGCACCGGTGATCATCTGACCGCTGTTGAAATCACTCGACTTCTTCAGTGCGCCATGTTCGTAGCCGGAATCGGTACTTGTTTACAGCTCTACCCTATATGGAAGATTGGTTCGAAACTGCCGATCGTTATGGGTGTCAGCTTCACTTTCCTTGGAAGTCTTCTGATGATCTGTACAAATCCGGATCTCGGATATGAAGGCATGGTCGGTGCCGTTATCCTTGGTGGTATCTTCGAGGGAGTTGTTGGTTTAAGTGCCCAGTATTGGAAGAAATATTTAACACCGGTTGTATCCAGCTGTGTTGTTATCGCGATCGGACTTTCTCTTCTCCCGGTTGGAATGAATTCCTGGGGCGGTGGAAGCGGTTCCGAATCATTTGGATCCTGGTATCACCTTCTTGTAGGTCTTGTGACACTGATTGTCTGTCTGGTTTCAAGATATTTACTGCATGGTGTATACAAAAACCTGAACATTCTTGTTGGATTAATCTTCGGTTATATCCTTTCCGCAATCTTTACTGTTGCTGGTATTGCTCCAATGATCAATTTCTCCGGAATCAGCAAAACAATCAGTGAAGTCGGATTTTTCAGCCTTCCAAGACTTGTATTCTTCACTGGTCACACACCGATATTTGACCTTGGAGCATTCTTTACAATTGCGATTGTCTTCCTGGTTTCTGCCGCTGAGACAACCGGAGCTACAACTGCAGTATGTAAAGGATCTTTAGACCGTGACATTAAGATTGAAGAGCTGCAGGGATCTCTTGCAGTTGACGGATTTTCCAGTACAATTTCCGGATGTTTCGGATGTCTGCCACTGACTTCCTTCAGCCAGAATGTCGGACTTGTAACTATGACAGGCGTAATCAACCGATTCAAGATCCTTATGGGAGCTTTGATCCTGATCCTGGCATCTCTGTTCCCGCCGCTTGGAGCTTTCTTTAACTCCTTGCCGCAGTCAGTACTTGGTGGATGTACCGTTATGATGTTTGGTTCAATCCTGTACGAAGGAATCAAGATGCTCAAAGACTGTGAGTTCAATGACCGCACAATGATCATTGTATCTCTCGCTTTCTGCGTCGGCGTTGGTCTTACACAAACAGATGCGAACTTCTTCAGCGCTTTCCCACAGGCTGTGGGAGATATCTTCAACGGAAATGCTGTTGCAGGTGTGTTCGTAGTATCACTGCTGCTCAGTCTGATCCTGCCGAAAGATAAAAGTGAAAAAGTAAAGAATAACGAATAAAAAGAAAAATAACAGCTGTTATTGAAACATATTTCTCTTACAGCTGTTATTTTTCTTTTTTGTATCTAATTGTTCTGCTCACTCCTTCGTGCTGATCTTCTTCAGGCATGCAATCAATTCTTCCTCACTTCTTACTACTGCATCCGGCTTTACATCACCTGCTGCCTGATGGTCACGATGATTATACCAGACTGCATTCCATCCCGCAGCTTTCGCCCCTGCGATATCATTTTCAAAAGAATCTCCTACATAGCAGATCTCTTCCTGCAAAATCCCCATTCTTTCCGCCGCACGACTGAAAATCCTCTTATCCGGCTTTGCTACACCAAGTGCTCCTGATATAAATACATGACCTACCGGGATCCATTCCGTTACGCCAAGCGCATTCACTTTATCCCACTGATGCTGCGCCGGCCCATTTGTAATGATTCCCAGAGTCACCTTCTCTTTCAAGTTCTGCATCAACTGTCTCATTGCATCTGTCATCTTGATTTCATGCTGTTTTTCTTCATAAATTGCTTGGAATTCCAATGCCTTGAGTGCATCGATCTTCTTCCCATAATCAAGAAATGCATTTTTGAATCGATAGATATACATCTCTTCCATTGACATCTCACCACTTAAGCAGCGTGCATACACGGAATCGCTGTATCTTCTGCTTGCCAAAAATGCGCCTTCCAGATCCAGATCTTTATCTTCTGGAAAAACCTCCCTGCATGTTTCCTTAAATGGGGTTGATAAATCATATAATGTGTCGTCTACGTCGAATACAATTGCTTTCATTATTCTCATCCTATCCTTTTTCCACTCCCTAGTAAACTGTTTGGTTACTACTCGCACTACATACGACTGGCAATCCATTCTGACAGATACCATGCTTGTTATCTTTTTATCAATCTATTGATAGTCTAACATAGTTTATTTTGTTTGACTAGGTTGAATTTTATCCAGTATTGGCTCTGAACAGTTACCAGTATTTTCCCCTTGCATCACCGTGCTATAATTGATAATGAAAGCTATACAACTATTTATAACCTGCTAAGGAATTTGAAAGAAGGCATTTTAATGAGAACTTATGTTACACACTACTTTAACTTTGAATACATCGGAATCTACCTGCTCGTCTCGCTGATCGGGCTGGCCGTTGTGATCGGTATTGTTCTTGGCGTAGCCAAATTGAAAACACGCCAGCGACTGCAAGATGACTCCCTGTCTCACAAAGCAATCCTTCGTATCAACCGCCATCACCAGGAGCGAAAAAGAAGCATTATCGAAAGTTTCTTTGAGATGGTCTTCGCCAGCACCTCCGTGCTGATTTTTCTGTCTCTTTACTATATTATTGATGAGAGGATCCCCGGCGTATCCGTTTACTGGCAGAAGTATCAGGACATTATTCTTCTGCTTTTCCTCTGTTTCTCTGTCATTTTAAATGGATGGCTTGATATTGTCTTTGTACCATTGGAAGAAATAGATTCCAACCAGAAGGCTTCCATCAGACTGGTGTCTTCATTTTATATTATCTTGATTCTGCTTTATATTAAATTCATTTATAGTGATGATAATTATGATTCACTGATGATGTATTTTATCACACTTGCAGTCGGACGCTTCATTTACTTTGACTTTACGATGGATGATTTTCTTTCCACGATTCATGGATTTTGGGAAGAACTTCCACTTCTGATTTTAATGACAAGCTACTCCGGATTTATCTGCTGGTTTGGATTCCACATTGGATTCTTGCTGACTTCCAACGGCGTGATCGTCAGCACACTGCTGGCGCATCTATTTATGGTATGTTCGATTTTTATTTTGGATAAGACAAGGATTTTGAGGCTGGTGATGTGATTTTGAATCGTAATGTAAGTAAAAATACGGTGCAACCTGTCAAAACAAATTGCACCGTATCTCATAGATTATTCCAATTTCTTACACTTCCTTGAATTTCGGATGTTTGGACAGTACCATTGTCACTGCGAATCCGACTACCAGTGAGATCAGAATTCCAATCATATAATTGAGCATACCGCCGGACTTGATACATACAAATCCAATGATTCCTGCTGCCCCTGGGGAAATATTCTGGACATTCGTCAGTGTCACATAAGCACATCCGACAGCAGAACCGAACATAGCTGCATAGAATGGATATTTCATCTTCAGATTGACTCCGAACATTGCCGGTTCTGTAATTCCAAGCAGAGCAGAGATACCGGAAGAAACAGCAATACTCTTCATTTTCTTATCTTTTGCACAGAACATAGCTGCCAGTGTTGCTCCACCCTGAGCCACGTTATTACACGCTGCAATTGCAAAGAGGAAAGAACCTCCTGCCGCGATCAGCTGAATATCTACCGGCAACAGACTGTGATGCATTCCTGTCATTGTCAGCGGTGCATAGATGAATCCGAAAATGAATCCTCCGACAACACCTAATGTATCATGCAACCACAGAATAACATTTGTGATCCAGTCACCTGCTGTACGCATTACACCACCTACTACAGTGAAGGTAAGGAATGCAGTTACAAGCACAGACAGCGCCGGGGTCAGAAGGTTGTCCAGATATTCTGGAACTACCTTGTGCAGTTTTTTCTCAATGAATGCCAGGATGGCAGCTGCTGCAAGTACTGGAAGGACAGTTCCCTGATATCCAACCTTTTCGATCGTCAGAGCTCCGATGTGCCATACCGGAACCGTTCCCTCTGTGATTGCTGTACCATAGGAATACGCATTCAGAAGATCTCCGGATACCATGATCATTCCCATAACAGCTCCGAGATATGGATTTCCTCCGAACATCTTTGTTGCTGAAAATCCAACAAGGATTGGCAGGAATGCATATGCCGCACTGGCAAATGTATTAATCATAGATGCCAGATCAGAAATATTCGGATATGCTTCCACAAGTGACTTTCCTGAAATAAAGAGTCCTTCTGCTGTCAGGACATTATTGAGTCCCATCAGAAGACCGCTGGCAACCAGCGCAGGGATGATCGGTACAAATACGTCCGCCAGCATCTTGACTAGTTTCTGAAGCGGATTCATTTTCTGGTCTGCATCTTTTTTTACTTCATTTTTGGAACTCTCTTTGATATCTGCGTACTGGATAAAATATTTGTACACCTCATCCACCGTACCACTTCCGATAATAATCTGGAACTGGCCGCCTGTAGAAAACTGGCCTTTTATAAGCTCTGTCTTAAGAATTCCATCTACATCTGCTTTGCTCTCATCTTTTAATACCAGTCGCAATCTGGTCGCGCAGTGAGCCGCGCTGATCACATTTTCTTTTCCTCCTACCAGACGCAGAAGTTGACTTGCTGCATTCTGATATCTCTGTTCTTTTCCCATTGTAGCTCCTCCTATAACTTCTTACTTTTCTATCTCAATCAGGATTTCCGGAATACTATTGTTGTACTTGAAAAGTCCTGTCTGATTCTTGGTATCCGGATGCCTGCATACATCAGTTCATCCCCTCCATATTCCTGTCCGGTCGCACAGTCTGTGTAGATTGCGTCCGGGTCCAGACCTCTCAGCCGGATGACCGGCATCCGATATGCTGCTCTTGCGAGGATCTGCACGTGTGTGAAAATTACTTCCATTCCATCTTCAGACACGATATTCCATGCGCTCTGATTCTCACAGAATGGATTTGCCAAACGATAATAGGTTCCAAACTGTACCGTTCTTCGCCTCTTTTTATATTCTTTAATCTGTGCTTTCACTTCCTCTTTCTCTTCTTTAGAAAGATTTTTCAGATCCAGCTCATAGCCGAGATTCCCTGCTGCCGCAACCGCAAATCTTGTAGCAAGCGGTGTTGTCCTTCCCACCTGATGATTTGGACACGCAGATACATGAGCCCCCATTGTAACCGGCGGAAACAGGAAACTTGTTCCATGCTGGATCTTCAATCTGCAGATTGCATCGGTATTGTCACTCGTCCAGGTCTGCGGCATGTAATAAAGCATTCCTGCATCAAATCTGCCGCCGCCACTGGAACAGCTTTCAAACAAAACCTGTGGAAATCTTTCCGTCAGTGTTTCCATCACATGATAAAGTCCAAGTACATAACGATGAGATAATTCCATCTGGTTTTCTCTGCCCAGGTATACACTTCCAAGATCCGTCAGATGTCGGTTCATATCCCATTTCACATAACTGATATTTCCCGGTTCCAGAATCCTTCCAACAGACTGAATCAGATACTCACAGACTGCCGGGTTAGACAAATCAAGCACAAGCTGATGCCGGCTGCGGATCGGATCATAAAGCGGACTTCTGATCACCCAGTCCGAATGTGTCCTGTAGAGATCACTTTTCTCCGAAATCATTTCCGGTTCAAACCAAATTCCAAATTCAATTCCTTTCTGTTTCACCCGCTTTGCCAGATTTTGCAGCCCGTCTGGAAATTTCGTCTTATCTTCTACCCAGTCTCCAAGGGAAGTCGTATCTGTATTCCTTCCTTTAAACCAACCATCATCCATCACCAGCAGTTCGATTCCAAGCTCCGCGGCCTCCTCTGCCAAATTCAATATTTTTTCTTCGTTAATATCAAAATACATTCCTTCCCAGCTGTTCAATAACACCGGACGTTCTTTCTCTCTGTACGTCCCCCGGCAGACACGTTCTCTGTACAATTTATGGAAGATCTCTGTCATCCCGCCCAATCCCTGTTCACTGTATACAAGGACTGCCTCCGGTGTACAGAAACTTTCCTGCGGGTGCAACTTCCACTGGAACTGAAATGGATTCAGCCCGATCTGTACCCGCGTCGTTCCATACTGCCCACACTGGACACTCCCATAAAAATCTCCGCTGTAGATCAGATTTACGCCCAGAACTTCACCCTGCTCTTCTGTCGTCTGTGAACTTAACAATCCAAGAAACGGGGTTGCCTGCGGACTGCTTGTTCCACGACGCTCTCGATCACAACTGCATCTGCACAGAGTGGACGCCCGGTACATATTTTTCTCTTCTACATGCGCCCCAGCAAAGGTCAGCACATCATACCCCTGTGTCGGCAGATCCATGCTCATACTTAAGAATCTGCTAATCTCCACCGGCTCTTTTCCATCGTTAATCCATTTAGCAAATCTTGTGACCACCGCATCTTCATAGATTGTGTAATATAACAGGATTCTCTGGTTTCTCACTTCGTCCTGAAGCGTAATTTCCAGTGTCATTGCTTCTGCAACCTGCTCTGTATAGACATGTGGGAGTCCTTCCGGTGCTGTCTTTCCTTTCAGAATTTGAAATCCTTGATAGAAAAATCTTGCGTTTCTGTCTCCCTGTGCATCCATCAGCTCATAGGCCGGACTTCTGAAATCTCCTTGGCCGGATTCCGGAAATTCTCTTTGCTGTGTGTCCAGCGAAAACGTCCTGTCTTCAACAACCGGATTTGCACAAAATCCTCTGTCGTAATAGAAGCTCTGAATGCCACCGCGCCACTTTTTCAACCTTTTTCCGTAATAACAGTGCTTTAAATAGCGCTGTTTTTCTACTTGAATCACATAACTGATTTTCTCATTATATAAATGAAAAATCTGCTGTTTTTCATCGAAAATGATCTGCATTCGGTTCCTCCTTTTTTCTTTT
>ENA-OQJT01000044-OQJT01000044.1-human-gut-metagenome-genome-assembly--contig:-NODE-44-length-25813-cov-0.809780_pt1 | contig 25813 bp, 28 predicted proteins | sample MGYA00242612_ERZ504779 | MGnify/ENA primary metagenome ERZ504779 (study PRJEB26092, sample SAMD00036366) | human gut metagenome | host: Homo sapiens | study: EMG produced TPA metagenomics assembly of...
CAAAATTTTATTTACAACATCACTGACAACTTCATTAGTGATGATGTAATCATAATTATTTCCGCGTGGAATTTCTTCAATAGCAGCGCTGAGGCGACGTTTTATTGCTTCTTCAGTTTCAGTACCACGTCCGCGAATGCGTTTTTCAAGTTCTGCAAGAGAAGGAGGTAATAAAAAGATGAATGTACCTTCTTTTAAAAACATTTTCTGTACATTTAAAGCACCTTGAGTATCGATTTCAAGTAATACATCTTTACCACTTTCCAATACTTCGCGTACTTTATCTGCTGGAGTTCCATAATAATTTCCATAAACTTCAGCCCATTCTAACAAACGATTTTCTGCTATCATTTGCTGAAATTCTTCTTTAGATAAGAACCAATAATCCTTACCATTCACTTCGCCTGGTCTAGGTTTACGTGTTGTTGCTGATATGGAAAATACAATTTCTGGCTGTGCTTTTAATAATTCTTTGCAAACAGTCCCTTTTCCTGTACCAGATGGTCCAGAAATAACGATTAAATTACCCTTATTCTTCATTTACTCTACCCTTTTCTTTTATAATATCCATATTTACTCTATTTGTTATTGTTTCTGGCTGTACAGCCGATAAAACAACAGTCGAATTATCCATGATAATCACTGAACGTGTACGACGTCCATAAGTGGCATCAATTAAGTTCTTTAACTCTTTTGCCTCTTGGACTATACGCTTTATTGGTGCTGACTCTGGAGCGACAACTGCGATAATTCTATCTACAGCTATAATTGTACCATAACCAATATTAACTAATCTTGCCTGCATAACTTCTTTACCTATTTTTACCTATTCAATATTTTGGATTTGTTCACGAATTTTTTCTAATTCGCCTTTAATCTCTACTACTAAATTAGCAATTTCAGCATTATTAGCTTTAGAAGCCATTGTATTTGTTTCACGGTTCATTTCTTGGACAATAAAGTCTAATTTACGACCAATATTACCGTCCATTTCCAAACTAGCCTTAAACTGCTGTAAATGACTTCCCATGCGTACAATTTCTTCTGTAATATCCATTTTATCTGCCATTATCGCACATTCTTGGATTATTCTATTCTCATCAATATTTTGTTCACTCAATAAAGATTTAAGTGTTTCTATCAATTGAGTTCGATAATTTACTAAGCGTTCAGGCGCTATTACTTTTATTTTTTTCTGTATGCTTAGCAATGATATCTAAACGACGAAGTAAATCTTTTTTTAGATTTTCACCTTCAATACATTTCATTTTGACAAATTCTTCTGTAGCTTCTTCTACAGTAGCCACTAATAATGGTTTTATCGCTTCTAAATCTAAACTATCATCAGCTAAATTTATCACGCCTTGAAAATTTGCCAAATCTATTAAAGATATATTTTTTAATTTTGCTTTTTTATCTACACTTTTAATAGTTGTATTGATTTCCTGTAAGCTTTTATAATAAGCAATCAACAAATCTTTGTCAATGGCTAACTTTTTATTTTCTTCATTGTTATTTACAAAATTAATGTAAATATCTATTTTTCCACGAAGAGCATATTTATTTAAAGCCTCAACTATACTTGCTTCTAAAGCACGTAGTCCACTTGGCATACGAATGGAAATGTCGCGATATCTATTGTTTACCGCTTTCATTTCTACGCCAATTTTATATATTCCATTATCAAAAGTTGCTGAGCCAAAGCCCGTCATACTTCTTATCAAAAAAATACCTCCCCAAACCTAATTAAGATTATTAATCAGCCCATGTTGCTGTGAAAACTTTTGTAGCAGGGCCAGTCATATAAATACGATTATTATCAGCCCACTGTATTGTTAAAATACCACCATCTAATTCAATTTGAGCTGTTCTTTGTGTACGTTTATTTAATACACAAGCTACTAATGTAGCGCAAAGAACCAGTACCACAAGCCCAAGTGATACCTGCACCACGTTCCCAAACACGCATGCGAACATATTTATCATTTTTTACTTCTACAAATTCTGTATTTGTTTTCTTAGGAAATACTGGATTAGTTTCAAATTTTGGACCAATTTTTTCAAGTTCTACACTATTAATATCATCAACAAAAAACGATACAATGAGGATTTCCCATAGATACACAAGTCATTTTATAAGTTTGACTATCTACGGTGATATCTTCATTTACTACTTGATTATTGCCAAAGCCAGATACTGGAATTTTATCGCCTTCTAAAATAGGTTCACCCATATCTACATGAACAGTGCCATCTTCCATAATTTCAGGAACGATTATACCAGCACCAGTTTCTACAGTGAATTTATTTTTATCTGTAAGATTAGCTTCTTTTACACATTTGGCAAAGCAACGTATACCATTACCACACATTTCAGCTTCACTGCCATCACTATTGATGATTTGCATACGAAAATCTGCTACTTTAGATGGCAAAATAAATATAACACCATCAGCACCTACACCAAAATGACGATCACAAATTTTTTCTGCATTTGCGATTATTTCACTGATATCTTCATTATTGAAAGCATTTACTAATACAAAATCATTTCCACAAGCTTGCCATTTAGAAAAATTAAATTCCATGATAAAATCCTCCTTAAACACATTATTAAAACAATGTATTTATTTTTACAAATTTAAAATCTATTCAGGCTCATTATAGATAATAACTAAATTATTATATTATAACTATAACTAATATTAATTCGCTATTAAATATCAACAATCCTGCTCATATTATTATAATTATTCATCTTTTTAAAGAAAATACTAATTAATGACAAAAAACTTAGCAAAAACTGCTCAATTAATAATTTATCAAATAAAAATACCTATGATATAATATTTTAGATATTAATTTCTTAACCTAAGAAATTAACGAAAGGAATGAATTAAACTATGAGCTTAGATGGATTTTCATTAAATCCTTTAATAAATGAACTAAACGACAAATTAGCAGGTGGTAGAATAGATAAAATCTGCCAACCAAACAAGCAAGATATTTATTTATATATTCGCCAACCTGGACAGACATATATTTTATATCTTTCTATAAATCCTCAAAATCCTATGGCAAATATAACTGAATTTCAACCAGATAATCCACCTGAACCACCAGTTTTCTGCATGGTTTTACGTAAGCAATTAGAAGGTGGTCGCATCGCCTCTATTTCTCAATATGGTTTAGACCGCATGATTTTAATAGATATTGATACCTTAGGACCAAAAAAGTCTTATCATTACAAAAACTTTAATAGCTGAACTTATGGGAAAATATAGCAATCTTATTTTAATGCAAGACGGAACTATTATTGAAGCCTTTCGCCGTGTAGGTGAAAATAGCAACCGTGTACGTACTGTCTTACCTGGTCAAAATTATGAAGTCCCACCTATTCAAGACAAAATAAATATTTTAACCACCGATACAAATTCATTTATTGAACGCTTAAAAACATATCAAGAAGCGACTTTATATCAAGCAATCATCGCTAGTGGCTTGGGCTTCGGACCAATAACAGCAAAAGAAATCATCTTTTTAGCTGGCTTTAGCAACGATTTATTAATAAAAGATATGGACGAAATGGATTTTTCTTCTATAACTAATATCATTGATGAATTAAAACTCATGTATCAAGAAAAAAACTTTTCACCAACATTAGTCTTAGATAAAAAACGTAAAATTAAAGCTGTGGCACCATTTACTTTGCATATTTTTAACGAAAAAGACTTCACCCTCAAAACATATGCAGATATTAATGCTCTATTAGAAGACTCCAAAAACTATACTAACAGCTATTATAATTTGCCAGAAAAAGATTTCTATCGTAAAACAATCCATAATGAAATTAATCGTTTAACTAAAAAAGAAAAAATTCTTACAGAAGAATTAGCTAAAGCGCAAAAAGCTGAAAAATATAAAATAAAAGCTGATAACTTAATGACTTATCAATACCAATTTAAAGACCATCAAGACAAAGAAATTTCTGTAGCTAATATTTATGATGAAAATTATGCGCCTATAACTATTGCATTGGATACGAAATTAACTCTAATTCAAAATATGCAAGCTTATTATAAAAAATACGATAAGTTAAAACGCTCTACACAAATGTTAGAAATCCAAATAAAACGTTGCCAAAAAGATAGAGAATATGCCCTAACCATAGAAACTGCTATAGATGCTTGTACTACTATAGCCGATATTGAAGATATCAAAGCTGAAATGATTAAAGCTGGGTTTTTACCACCTGAAAATAAGAAAAAAGCTTCTATTGCTCCATCTAAACCATTTAAATTTGCTCTACCTAATGGAATGTTCTTATTCGTTGGCAAAAACAATTATCAAAATGATAAACTCTCTTTTAAAACAGCACATAGCGATGATATTTGGTTGCATACAAAAGATATCCCTGGCTCTCATGTTATCATTGATACTAAAGGCGATGAAGTAGATGAGGATACTCTATTTTTAGCTGCCCAAATCGCAGGATATTTCAGTAAGGCTCGTGGTTCTTCTAAAATTCCTGTTGATTATGTAGAATGTAGATATCTAAAAAAACCATCAGGAGCTAAACCTGGTTTTGTCATCTTTACAAATAATAAAACTTTATATGTAACACCTGATGAAGATGAAATCATGCCAATCATCAATAAAGATTTAAATAAAAAATAAGTAAAAAAAAGACTACCATATTTATTTTTGGTAGTCTTTTCTCATTAATTAAGTTATCGCCATTAAATTTATTTATTGCCTAAAAACTTTAAAATCATATTTATAATTTTTCTACAAAAACCAATTTCTTCTCAGTCTTCAAGTCTTGGTCCAGCATTTAAAATTTCTTCTGGCATTTCGCCTGCGAAACGTTTAACATTTTCAGCGAACAATCTTACTAATTTTTCAGCTTGATTTTTATATGCTTTTTTATCCATCCAAGTATTTTCTGGATTTAATACTTCACTTGGTACACCTGGGCAGCTATCTGGAATATTTAATTGGAAATATTCATGTTTAGTCCAAGTAACATCATCTAATTTACCATCTAAAGCAGCAGAAATCATAGCTCTAGTGTATTTTAATTCCATACGTTTACCAACGCCATATGGACCGCCAGTCCAACCAGTATTAACAAGATATACGCTAGTATTATATTGATTAATTTTTTTCACCTAATAATCTAGCATATTGTAATGGTGGTAATGGGAAGAATGGTTCACCAAAACCAATGGAGAATGTTGCTTGTGGTTCTGTAATACCACGTTCAGTACCAGCAACTTTACTTGTATAACCGGATAAGAAGTGATACATAGCTTGTTCTTTAGTGAGTTTTGCAATAGGAGGTAATACACCAAAAGCATCTGCAGTTAAGAAGATAATTGCATTTGGATGACCTGCCATACTTGGTACGATGGCATTTGGAATATTTTCTATTGGATAAGCTGTACGTGCATTTTGTGTAAATCTAGCATCAAAGAAATCTGGTTCACGAGTATATGGATTGATATAAACATTTTCCAAAACAGTCCCATACTGAATTGCATTATAAATTTCTGGTTCACTTTCAGGTGTGATTTTTATAGTTTTTGCATAGCAACCACCTTCAACATTGAAGATACCATGTTCACTCCAACCATGTTCATCATCACCAATTAAGGAACGATTAGGATCAGCAGATAAAAGTTGTTTTACCTGTACCACTTAAAACCAAAAGAATAATGCAGAATTTCCATCTTTACCTACATTTGCAGAGCAGTGCATGGATAAAACACCACGTGAGGGAGAATGAAGTTCATAACAGAGAAAATAGCTTTTTTCATTTCACCTGCATAAGCACCGCCACCGATTAATACCATTTTTTGCTGAAATTAACAATAATAAAAGTTTCAGAATGTGTACCATCTTCAATTGGATTAGCTTTTACACTAGGCATACAAATAAGTGTAAATTCAGCAGGTGTAGTGAGTTTAGTTTTTGGTCTAATGAATAATTGTTTTAAGAATAAATGATGCCAAGCATGCTCATTAATGCATTTTATTTGTAATTTGTATGCAGGGTCTGCACCAACTAAAGCATCCGTTACAAATAATTGATGGTCTTTAGCATAATCTTTCATTTTTTCATAAAGACGATTAAATGTATTTTCCGAACATGGTTGATTTGTATTTGACCAATGTATTAAATCATGAATGTCTGGAGTATCAACAATAAATCTATCTTTAGGTGAACGACCTGTATGTTTACCAGTAGTTACACAAATCGCACCTTTATCAGATAAACGTCCTTCATGATTTCTAACTGCTTCTTCAAGTAATTCAGGAATTGTTGCGTCATAAGTTATTCTTCTTGCTACAGATAAGAAATCTTGGCTAGAATAGTTATTCATCATTGTAATCAACCTCTCTTTTATCTATGTTAATTTTTCATAGTATTTATTACTTTGATTTACCATTTACCATATGAATATATAATTCTATAAAAAATTTATTATTCCTTTAAATTTCTAAAAATTTTATATATTTTTTATACATTTTTTACATAATAGATAAAACTTATGGCAAAAAACATTTGTAATAAATAAAATATTGGATATATGCTATTTTTATGCTATAATATCTATGTGTTAATTAATAAAATTTATTATACATAAGATATTTTCAATAGGAGGATTATATGGAACTTAAACAACTAGAATACTTTCAAATGACTAGCCGTTTGAAAAATATTACTAGAGCAGCCAAACGGCTTTCTGTTTCTCAACCAAATATTACAGTTGCTATAAAAAAATTAGAAGCAGAACTTGGCATACAACTTTTTGAACGTAGCCAAAAACAATTATCACTCACACCAGAAGGAGCTGTATTTTTAAATCGCATTGAACTTGCTTTGCGTAATATTCAAGATGCCGTTTTAGAAGTTAATGACTATAAACAACTTCAAAAAGGCACTATCAAAATTGGTATTCCTTCTATGATCGGAGCATATCTTTTCCCCAAAATTTTCTCTGGTTTCCAGAAAAAATTCGCTCATTTAGATATTTATCTTTATGAAAAAGGCTCTATGTCTATTCGTGAATCCTTAGAACGTGATGAATTAGATTTTGGTATTGTCATCATCTCCAATGCTTCTCCTAGTTTACAGTTATTGCCAATGTCTACTAACCAAGTAGTAGCTTGTGTTCCTGAAGATAGCCCACTTGCTCAAAAAGATTCTTTATCTTGGAGCGATGTAAGCAATATTGATTTAATTATGTTAAAAGAAGGTTCTTTTATCCGTAATTTAATTCAACAAAAACTCAAAGAACACAATATTCAACCAAATATTATCTTAGAATCAAACCAAATCGAAACGATAAAAGGTCTTATCTCCAGTAATGTTGGTATGGCATTCCTCTTAGACTTCGTAGTTCAAGATACACCACATATTAAAACATTACCAATAGAAGACCCTATATTTGTAGATGTTGGACTTGCATGGAAAAAAGATAGATATATCTCCAAAGCTGCTCAATCTTTTATCAATTTCTGTCAAGATACATTAAATAAATAATTTATAAAATTAAAGCCATCAGTTTATTTAATTTTGCTGATGGCTTTTTATTTTTATTGATAACAAAAAGGATAATCCACTTATTTTAGGATTATCCTTTTTATATTTTTTATAGCTTATTTAATGATATTTCAACGATGAGCCAATAAAGTTTGTTTTAATTTATCTTCAATTTGTACAAGTTCAGCTTCTGCTAATTTACGACGTTCACGTCCATCTTTTTGAATTTTAATAGTTTCTTCAATAGTAGAAATCAAATCTTCATTTACTTTTTTTACAGTTTCGATATCTACAATTCCACGTTCTGTTTCACGTGCTGTCTCTATTGTATTTTGTTTCAACATTTCAGCATTACGTCGTAATAATTCATTTGTAGTATCTGTTACTTCACGTTGCATCTGTAAAACTTTTTGCTGTCTAGATAAACCAAGCGCAATTACAATCTGACTTTTCCATAATGGAATAGTATTATAAATAGCACTTTGTACCTTGTCAACTAAAACTTTATCATTATTTTGAATAAGGCGTATCTGTGGTGCTGTCTGTATAGCTATTGTTTTACTCAATTTCAAATCATGAACTTTTTTCTCAAAACGGCTGACAGCATTTTCAAAATCACTGACTACTTGCACTGCCATTTGATTTTGAGAATTTACAGCTTCCATGCGTAATTTAGGAATAGTATGCTGTTGCAATTCTAAGATTTTTTCTTCGCCAGCTTTAATATATAACTGCAATTCTTTAAAATACTCTAAATTTCGTTGATACATAGTATCAAACATCACAATATCTTTCATCATGCTCATGCGGGCTTTATCTAATTCGCCTTGTATCTTATCAATCTGTACAGATAATTTATCATATTCTGCCATCATACTTTTAGCACTGCCAACTAATGAACCTAAAATAGGTATTTTCTTTATAAATCCGCCACTGTTTTTACTATCTACATCAAAACCTTTTACTTTTACTACTAAATTGCTTAATAAATCGCCAACATGCCCACTATCTTTACTGCGAATATTATTCAAAATACTATCTGAAAACTCCGCTATATTTCGTTGTGCATTTATGCCATATTGTACAGAAGTCTGTGAATTCGTCAAATCTATATTTTCTTTTATTTCATCAATACGCTTTCTATCTTCCGGTGAAATCAATTCTGTTTGCTTTGTAACCTGCTCAATCTCTTCTTTTTTTTGTCATTACTTGCCAATTTTTGAGCATCAGCATTATTGTCCATTGTCTGTGTTTTTGCTTTGATTAAATCATCTAAACTAATATCTGCCATAAGTTTCACCCTCTATTCATATTATCGAAAAATTTGCGATAAAAATCATCTTTATCCATAAATAAATAGCGTATACCTTCTATAAATCCCGCAATAAAAGGTATGCCTGTCCATGAAAATAATAAATAAAAAATTCCCATAAAAGTTTTGCCTAAATAAAATTTATGTGCGCCAAAACCGCCAAATAAAATTCCTAGACCTCCAGCAATTAATTTTTTACGCAAAACTTCATCACTATCAAAAAATCTTTCTGGTAAATGCTTTAATTGCCAACGCATTCTTTGCATAGGTTTATCATGCATACAATTTTTACGTCTATAGCTAAAGCCAGATTTTATCTCTTGAGTGCGGTCTTGCTTTTTCACATCAAAACCATCTGCTTTTATTGTATTTTCCATAACCTTTAATTCCGCGTCCATATCTAATAACTGGTCATTTATCAATTTTTCAAATTGCTCTGTATAAGCATTACTCAATCCATATAAAGTATTTTTTGTTCTTTCCTTTATATCATTTACACTATCTGTATTTAACTGCGTATTTTCTATTTCTACATACTTTTCAATTAAACCAGCCACAGTATCTTGATAATAATCGATAAATCTTCTAGCTAAAGTAATTTTTTCTGGATGTTTTTGTAGATATTGTAAAATATTCAAAGATACCTTTTGCATGTCTTGCACATGCATTTTTAATTCACTATCTCTGATATATTTCAATGAGCCTTTTATATAATTATAATCCTCTAACGCTTTTTGATAACTTTCCTGCAATAATTTACTATTTTCACTATCATCTAAATCTAAACTAATCTGCTTTTTCTTATTTGGTTTAAATGTCAAAAAGACGCCTACACCTAAAGCTACTGCTCCTATCAAATTTACAATATCACTAAAATGTGTTATCATATCAAACCCAATAAAAGCCAAAATAGTCGTTATAACTGCTAAAAACATAATAAAACTAAACATAATTTTTATTCTCCTATATTTTATTATACTTATTAAATTCTAATAAACCCTTTTAAAATCCTGCACTACAAAAATAATTATACAAAATTTACACTGATTATGCTTGTATATCATATTAAAATTGTATTAAAATAAAATTAAAATTTTTCTTGATTTCTATTTTCTGAAACAAAACTATACTTAGGAGGCTTTTATTATGACAAATATAAATAATGTATTACTAGAAATGATTAATTATTATCAGGGCGACCCTAAACGCATTCAACATTTTCTCAAAGTACATAGCTTTGCAAAATTCATAGCAGAACAAGAAAACTTGCCTTCAGATAAATTATATATTTTAGAAATCGCTGGTTTAATGCATGATATCGGCATAAAAATTGCTGAACAAAAATACAACAGTAGCAATGGCAAATATCAAGAATTAGAAGGCCCTGCTCCTGCTAGAGAAATACTTGAAAACTCCAAGTAGATACTGCTGTAATAGATAGAGTATGTTTCTTGATTGCCCATCATCATACTTATAATAATATTGACGATTTAGATTACCAAATCCTAATAGAAGCAGATTTCTTAGTAAATCTTTATGAAGATAATTGCCCAAAACAAGCTATAGAAAATGCATTAAACAGAATTTTTAAAACTAAAACCGGCATTAATTTATGTAAAACTATTTTCGATGTCTAATTTTCTTTGAATAGTATCCTAGTAAACATTTTATATAATGAAATCTTTCAATAAATATTACTAAGATAAAAATATAAAATACTCTACAACATCAATTTATAAAACAACAAAACCGTTGGTAAGAATACCAACGGTTTTATTCATAATGCGTCCACATACGAATTATACGTATAACTTTTTCATCTTCTAATACTTCATATACTAATCTATGTTGAATATTAATTCTTCTAGAATAGTATCCCATTAGATCTCCTAACAGTTTTTCATATGGTGGTGGATTTTGAAAAGGATCTTCCTTTATTAAATCAATTAATAATTTAGCTTTTTTATCTAATCCACTTGCTTTTAGCTTTGGAATGTCTTTTAATGCTTTTTTATAATATTCTATCTTATACAATTACCATTCAACCTCATCTTCTGAAACAAAATCTTCATTAGATGCAGTTTTAGCTTTTAATTAAATCATTCTCGCACATTAGGTATAGAAGATAAATACATTGTTTCCATAAGATTTTTATAATCATCCGCACTAATTAATACCACATCGCCATCTTTAGTATTAATTGTTGCTACTTGATTATATTTAGCAACTTGTTCTAAAGTATTATAAAGATTCTTTCTAAAATTTGAAGCATTAGCTGTAATCATTATAATCACCTCAAATATAGTATATCGTACTTATTAACGTACGTCAAAATATATTTGAAGCGATTATAATATATAGCATATCAAAATCTATATTCTTAAAAATTAAAAAGAGAAAATATATTCATTATAATTTGAGCACATGGGCACAAAATGGGCACAATTATAAAAATAAAAACTCATGGATTAAAATACCCATGAGTTTTTATTTTGCTTTATTCTTTATTAGCTATACCTAATTTACCAAAAACATAAAACGATAAGCTGAGAATCATGCCACAGACAACAGCAAGGCCCATACCTTTTAATTGTACAGGACCAATATTTACAGCAGCTCCACTAAGACCACTTATCATAGTTACGGCAGTAAGTATCATATTTTTCGTACTAGTATAATCAACTTTTTTCTCTATAAGCATACGTATACCAGAACAAGCGATAACACCAAATAACAATACAGAAATACCGCCCATTACTGGTACTGGAATAGCATGAATAATCGCAGCAATTTTACCAATAAAAGAGAAAAGAATAGCAAAAATAGCAGCTCCACCGATTACCCATACACTATAAACACGAGTAATAGCCATAACGCCCATATTTTCGCCATAAGTAGTATTAGGAGTTGAGCCTACAAAACCAGATAAAACATTAGAAACACCATCAGCAAATAAAGAACGATTAAGTCCTGGATTTTTAATTAAATCTCTATCAACAATACTACTTGTAACAACAACATGCCCAATATGTTCAGCAAAAACTACAAACAATGCAGGCATAATAATCATGATAGCGTGAATATTAAAAGTTGGTTCATAGAAAGTTGGTACTTGTACCCAACTAGCAGCTTCTACACCAGACCAATCTACAATACCTAAACAAAAAGCCATAATATATCCTGCAATTACACCAATTAATACAGGAATTACACTTAAAAATCCTCTACCAATTACAGAAGCCAAAATTGCCACAGCTAATGTAAATACAGAAGTAATCATTGCAAGCTCATTTGGAATGCCTTGAGATTGCATTGTATCACTGATAAAACCAGACATATCCAAAGCAAGTGGTGCAAGCTCAAGACCAATTACTGCTACTACCGCACCCATTGCAGCTGGTGGCAAAATAATATCAATCCAAGCTGTACCTAATTTACCCACAACAAAAGATAAAATAATAAAAGATAAACCAAATGCTATAAATCCACCTTGAGCATCGCCATAACTAAGTCCACTAGTAGCAAGTACTGCTAAAACTGGAGAAATAAATGCAAAACTAGAACCTAAATAAGCAGGTAATTTCCCTTTACAAATGATTAAATACAAAATTGTACCTATACCATTCATAAATAAAGCTGTTGCTGGATTTACATGAAGTAAAAAAGGAACTAACACTGTAGAACCAAACATAGCAAACAAATGTTGTAAACTAAGTGGAATTCCTTGCAACAAAGGCACTTTTTCTTCTACGTCATAAAACTTTTTCATTTTGTCCTCGCTTTCATAAATTAAATAAAAAATTCCTTAGTTATTTTATCATAAGAAATCATATCTATCTATTTAAAAATAAAAATATTTATTAAAAACCAAAAGATTATTGCATATTTACCGCTTTTAATTTATATTTATATAGGCAAAAAATAAAAACATTATTTTTTCCTATATATTTTATTATGAATAGGAGATTTTTTATGACTAAAGAAGAATTTATGCTTATTGCAACTCAAGAAGCTGATAGTAATTTAACAACTAATGAAGGTGGCCCTTTCGGTGCAGTTATTGTAAAAGATGGCAAAATCGTAGGTCGTGGTCATAATCGTGTACTTATAAAACATGATCCAACTTGTCATGCCGAAGTTGAAGCTATTCGTGATGCTTGTCAAAACTTAGGTACTCATGATTTAACAGGTTGTGAACTCTATACATCTTGCTATCCATGTCCAATGTGCCTTTCTGCTACTATTTGGGCAAACATTAAAAAAGTTTATTATGGAAACACAGCTAAAGATGCTGATAAAATTGGTTTTAGAGATGATTTCATCTACAACTATATTGAAGGAAAATGCCAAGATATCTCCGTTTTAGATTTAGAACAATTTGGTAGAGATATCACTATAAAATCCTTTGATAACTTTGCACAAAAAACAGACAAAACAATCTACTAAAAACAAAGAGGATAAGTTTTATACTTATCCTCTTTTTATTATTTTTATTATCATCAAATAGACAATTATTTAATTATATTATTCTTCTACTTTTTGGTTAAACAAAGCCGCTGCAAAGTCATTAGCTACAAATGGTCGTAAATCGTCCATACCTTCACCGACACCAATCCATTTTACTGGCATACTAAGTTCAGATTTTAAGCCAATTACTACACCGCCTTTAGCAGTGCCATCTAATTTAGTCAATACCAATCCAGAAATAGGCGCTGATTTTGTGAATAATTCAGCTTGGCTAATTGCATTTTGTCCTGTTGTAGCATCTAATACTAATAATGTTTCATGTGGAGCTTCTGCTATTTCACGTTTAATAACTCTTTGAATTTTATTTAATTCTGTCATTAAATTAGCTTTATTATGCAAACGTCCTGCTGTATCAATAATGAGTATATCCACTTTTCTTGCGATAGCAGCTTTCACAGCATCAAATACTACTGCCGCTGGATCAGAACCTTCTTCATGTTTAATTACAGGAACATTTACTCTTTGACCCCAAATTTCTAATTGGTCAATAGCCGCTGCACGGAAAGTATCTGCTGCTGCAAACATAACATTTTTGCCTTGTTCTTTATAATATCTACCTAATTTACCAATAGTTGTAGTTTTACCTACACCGTTTACACCAATTACTAAAATTACTGTAGGCCCAGATTTAGCAATATTTGTTTCATCAGAACCTTCATTTAACATCTCTGTAATACGTTTAATCAAGAATGGTTTTAAATCTTCAGGAGAGTTAATCTGTTTTTTCTTAATACCAGCACGAACATCGTCCATTAATTGTAAAGAAGTCTTTACCCCTACATCAGCTTGGATTAAAGCATCTTCTAATTCATCTAATAAATCATCATCAATATCAGCATAACCAATAATTACTTTTTCAATTTTCTCTGTTAAAGATTTACGTGTTTTTGTAAGACCTTCTTTTAATTTACTAAAAAATCCCATCTTTTAACCTCTTTCATCAAAATCTTCTAAACGAACAGATATCAATTTGGATACACCAGCATCTTCAATAGTTACACCATACATAACATCAGCAGACTCCATTGTTCCCTTGCGATGTGTTACCAAAATAAATTGAGTGCGTTTGGCATAATCTTTTAAAAACTTCGCAAAACGTTTGACATTTGCTTCATCTAATGGAGCATCAATTTCATCTAATACACTAAATGGTGCAGGATTATAAGTGAAAAATGCAAACAGTAACGCTATAACTGTAAGCGTTCTTTCCCCACCTGATAATACAGCTAGACTCTGTGGTTTTTTTATCTGGTGGTTCTACTTCAATTTCAATACCTGAACTTAAGATATCTTCTTTATTTGTTAAAATTAACTTTGCATTTCCACCGCCAAATAAGCGTTTAAAAATATCATTAAAATATACTTTTATTTTATCAAAAGCCAAACCAAATTGTGTAGACATTGTTTTATCAATCTGCTCAATGATTTTTGTTAAATCTTCTTTAGCTTTGACTAAATCTTCAATTTGTTTACTCATAAAGCTATAACGTTCATTTAATGTTTCATATTCGTTGATAGCATTTGGATTTACAGGGCCAATTTCTTTTAATTCTTTATCTAATTTCTTTAATTTAGATTTCAGCTCATTTTCATCAAGTTCTAAACGATGATTTAAAGCTTCTTGTGGAGTCAATTCATATTCTTCTTGCATACTTTGTAAGCACTGCTTAATTTCAGTTTCCAATTTAGCTACACTTACTTCACATTTATGAATTTTATCCTTGATAACGCCTACTTTACTTGCAATTTTAGCTCGTTCTTCGTCCATATCAGACAATTCACTTCGCATACCCAATTGTCTTTTATATAAAGTATCGTATTCTTCTTTACCATCAGTTTTTAACTTTTCCAAATTAGCTACAGATTCTTCTAATTGTTTTAATTCAGCTAAACTATCATCAATGACTTTTTGTAATCCAGCCATTTCTTTATCACTATCAGCTAAAAACGCCTTAAATCTTTCTGCCTGTCCTGTCAACAAATTCAATTTATCATTATAACGAATGACTTCTTGTCTTGCCTCTGTACAGCTAATTTGTTTTTGCATTACCTTTTGTTGACGAATTTTTAAATCATGTTTCAATACTTCAATCTCATTGTAAATATCTTCATAAAGATTTTGTTTTTCATCAACTTGAGCTTCCATTTGAGCAATTTTAGCTGTTTGCTTTTCAATATCTGCCTCAATAGCCGTTTTTTTTCACGATTAAAGCAGATATGCGATTATCTATAGCTTTTAAGATAATCTTCTTGATTTACAAACCAATTTTCTAATTGTTTAAATTCTACTTTTTTCTGTGCTAATAATAAAGATAACTCTTGCCAATCTTTTTGCAAACGATTGATATTTTCTGCCAAAGCCACGCGTTTTGCTTCATCATCTTCATATTTATTTTTCGCATCACGTAATACTTTACGTTCACTAGCTAGATAATCTTTTAATTCTAATAACTCACCTTTACGGTGTAAATAACCTGCTTCCTTGCTTTGGCTACTACCACCAGCAATAGCACCACCAGGCTGCAATAATTCACCTTCTAAAGTTACGATACGCAAACGATAATCATATAACTTAGCCAACTTTAAAGCATTATCCACATCATCAACTACTAAAATTCTACCTAATAAAGATTGAGTTATCACTTTATATTCTTCATCAATATTTACAAGTTCATCTGCATAAGCGATAAAACCATGTTTACCTGGTTCAATTTCAGTGCGTTTATTTTTATGTGGCTGAACAGTAGTCAATGGCATAAAAGTTACACGACCAAATTTATTTTCTTTCAAATAATTAATTGCTGATTTTGCAGTATCTGTATCTTTAGTAACTACATTTTGCATAGCAGAACCAAGAGCTACTTCAATAGCTGTATTAAAAAGGATCTTCTACCTTTATCAATTCAGCTACAGCACCACAAATACCCTTTTGCCATGATTTATCCGCTTTTAAAACTCTTTTTACAGCTTTGCCAAAGCCTTCATATGATGCTTGCATTTCTTGGAAAAATTTTACTTTTTCCTCTGCCATACGCACATTTTGGCGAGTTTCATTGATAAATTCTGTAGCTTCTTTGCAAACTTTTATAAGTTCATCTAAATTACTTTGTTGAGAATTAATACTTTCTTGTTTAGCCTGTACCTTTTATTGATATTATCAATCTCTACCTGTAATAATTCCTTAGCTGTATTTTTTTCTATTTTTTTCATTAATTGCATTTTTTATGCGCACTATGTTGATTTTCAATATTTACATCTATATCAGACATATCTCGCTTTAACAATAGTAATACCTTATTTTGTTCTTCTATCTGCTTGCGCTTTTCATTATCTTGCTCTTGCTTTAATTTAATTTCTTCTTCTTTCGCTTTAATATCATTTTCTACTTTTTGTACACTTGAATTTTCTTCTTGCAGGGCAAGTTCCAATTTATCTGCAGTATTATTAGCAATCTGAGCTTTTCTTTTTAGTTCTTCTCCATCAGCTAAAGATATTTTTAATTCTTCTTTTGTCTGATTTGTTCTTTCCTCTAAACGCTGTTGAGACTGACAACTCTGTCGTATACGCTCTTGTAATAAAGTGGCTTGATTGCGACTGCGTTCTATTTCTTCATGGATTTTTTGATTATTTTCACCAAGCAATTTTATTTTCTGTTCTAATTTATTTATCTCACTTTTTTTAGCGATTTTTTCACTTTCAGAAACAGAAACTGTGGCCTCTAATGAAGCTCTTTCTTGTTCATAACCTTTTATCTCTAAATCCAGTTTATTATTTTCAGCTGAAAGATTTTCATATTTATACAAAATCTGCGTGAGTCTACAATCTTTATATTCTTTATCAATGACATTATATCGTCTAGTTTTATCAGCTTGTTCTTTTAAAGGTTCTAACTGTTTTTCAATCTCACTTACAATATCATTTAAACGTACAACATTTGCCTGTGTATTATCTAATTTTCGTACAGCTTCGCGTTTTCGTTCACGATATTTAGTAATTCCCGCACATTCTTCAAAGAAATATCTTCGCTCTTCTGGCTTTGTATTTAAAACTTCATCTACTTTATTCTGACTAATAACACTTATAGAATTTTTACCCAATCCTGTGTCGGACAAATAAATTATAAATATCCTTTTAAACGACATTTTGTTTTATTGATTAAAAATTCACTTTCACCGGAACGAAATATGCGTCTTGTAATCATTACTTCCTGAAAATCTATAGGCAATTTACCATCACTATTATCAAAAGTAACGGAAACTTCCGCTGCACCAAGAGGTCTTCTTGTGGAGCTACCTGTGAAAATAATATCTTCTGCCTTATTTCCACGCAAATTGCGCACATTTTGTTCCCCTAAAACCCAACGAATGGCATCTGTAATATTACTCTTACCACTCCCATTAGGCCCTACAATTGCTGTTATGCCCTCATCAAATTCTACTTCTAATTTATCTGCAAATGATTTAAATCCATACGCTTCTAATCGCTTTAACAGCAAAGTTTTCACCGTCCATTGTTGTTTCTATTTCATAACTACTATCTATCTATTGTTATTTGAACTGTTACATCAGCACCAGGTAAAACTTTATCTTTTAATTCATCAGGGAAAGAAATTTTTGCTGCTGTAACTAAATTTTTATTTTCTTCATCTTCACTATCTTGATGTGTTACCTCTAAGACAGTACCTGTTAAATCCATATCATCAACAGAATAATGCACAAATTGACCTTGATGTACTTTAGCATATTGTTCTTCTGTAAGTGGTGCTTCTACCCATAAATTTTTAGTATTACCCACATTGATGAATACATCGCCTCGTTTTAATTCATCACCTTGTTTAAAATCAGTTAAATATATAATACCACTAACTGGAGCTGTAATATCGGCAAAATTATCATCAGATTGAGCTTGGTCTAAAGCTGCTTTTGCTTGATTTAATTGAATTTGAGCTGTAGCTAATGCTTCTGATAATTCTTTAGATGGAGCAGAAGAAACACTTGCTTGTTGTTCTACAACTTGTGGTGTACTTGCTGCCGCTAAAGCACTTTGTGCTGCTGCATATTCTGATTGTGCTTCCGCATATTGTGTCGCACTTACAGCACCTATAGAATATAATTTATCCATCTTCTGTTTATTTGCTGCGGCTGCATCTAATCTAGCTTGAGCTGCTGCTACATTTCCTGTCGAAGAACTTGTAACTACTGGCTGACTTACTACCATAGAGGCTTTTACTTGTTGCTCTAAATTATCATAATTTACTTTTGCTTCGTCATATGCCTTTTGCAAAGCTTCAATTTGTTCAGGTGTTACAACTACTTTCATTTTAGCAATAACTTGACCTGCTTCTACCTTATCACCATCATTTACTAAAAGCTCTGTCAATGTTCCATCATTTTGAGCTACAACCATAACTTTAGAACTTGTGAGTTTTGCATCATTAATATTAATAATTCCTTGTCCCTGGTTCCATTTATATACACCAAAAATAGCTACAACAGCTATAAGTAGAATTATAGGAACACTATAAATTATAAATGGTTTTATTTTTTTTGTAATATCTTTTTCCATAATAGTACCTCCCATCTTCAGCAATAAAAAAATCCTTTCTCATTCAACATATATCTAAATAAATGAGAAAGGCTGTATATATTCTTACAGCTAGTATTAAAAATACCACAAAAAGATAATTTATACAACAAAATAGCCCATTTCTAATGAAATTATAACAAAATAATAATATTTATTTTTCTCTTAAATCAAACTAGTTAAATACTTTTTAACGTCCTCAATAGAATAACAAATTGCATCTGGATTTTTAGCTTTTACGGCTTCTTCTTCTATTCTTGTTCCGTACAATACAGAAGCTATTTTTACACCAACTTGTCTAGCTGCATCAATATCAGTTGGTGCATCACCAATATAAATCACTTCATCTGCTGATAATTTATATTCATCGATAACTTCTTGCATCATTTGTGGTTTTATACCACCTTTTATGGAGCCAGTTTTTATTTTATCAAAAAGATTTTCCATTTGATACTGCTTCAAAGATATTTCACAAGTTTTTGCACCTTTACCTGTAGCCAAAATTACAATGAGATTTTTACTTTTCAAATATTTTATTAAATCCACAACACCTGCAAATGGTTTTGGTGTTATTTCTCTATGTAATCTTGCATAAGCATCATATAATCGTTTGCAAGCTTCTTCATAGTCTTTTTCATCTACAAATTTTAAAATGCTACCTTCTTCTATAGGTCCAAATGTATCTGCTATTTCATCATCAGATAATTCTCTATCTATAAAAGGACTTACTGCTTCTCTGATTGACTCAATAACTAATTTTAAAGTGTCTCCTATTGTACCATCAAAATCAAAAATAACTGCTTTTAACATAAATTCGCTGTTTCCAGCATTCACCTCTTTATTCATATTTATATTTATTATCTATCAAATACATAACAAAATCAATTTATTATGTTTAAATATATTAATAAATAAAAAAGTGGTAGATTTTTTCTACCACTTTTTATTGCATATCTTCTATTATCTTTTTTCAAAAGTACCAAATACAATAGGTTTACCATTTTCTACCATATGAGTGCCTCTTGCCCACACATGTTGTAATTGTAAATCTTTATCTAATACTAAAATATCTGCATCACTGTTATTAGCTAAGCAACCTTTTCTTGGATATAATTTAGTAAATTTAGCAATATTGCTTGTAATAATTTTTATAGCATCTGTAATCGCAATATTTTCTTTTGCATCATATCTCTAAATTCATTTAAAATAGAAATCTGGCTTGCTACACCAACACCAATATTATTTCCAGCTTCATCAAAAATTGGCATACTACCATTACCATCAGAACTCATAGTGATATTTTCAATATTAACACCAGCTTCTAATGCTTGTTTTACAGCTTCACTGGATTTTACAGAATGGCTAGAACCGGACTCTGGGCTAACACTAGAAGTTACGTCCATAATACCGCCTTGTTTTGCCCATTCAATAGCTTCTTTAAATAAGCGTTTATTGCGGTTTACATGAGTTGGAATAATTTGTGTTTTAGGAATTTCACCATTTTTAGTGATTTCATAAAGCATTTTTAAACCATCTTCGCCATCGCCTAAATGCATATTAACTACACCAGCTTTACCGCTAAGCATACCGCCAACACGAGCTTCTGCTGTAATTTGCTGATAAGCTTCTTTTGGAGATTGAGAAGAACGATGATCGCACATAGCAATTTCACCAGTACCAATTACTTTATCAATCAAAATAATATCATTGCGTACACTACCTGTAATTGTTGGTGTTGGAATTTCATAAGAACCAGAATAAATATATGCTGTAATACCTTCATCTTCAAGACCACGAGCTTTAGCAAGTAGACTAGCTACATGACGAGTTACACCATCTGTACCTAAAAGACCGAGTACTGTAGTTACACCAGAAGTTGTGATATCTGTTAATTGGATTTCAGGTGTTCTAGTAGCATAGCCACCTTCACCGCCACCACCAATTAAATGTACATGAGAGTCAATAAAACCTGGTACTACATAATTACCTTCACAATCAACTACTTCGCAATCATATACTGCTGGTAAAGAAAGACCTTCACCTATCATAGCGATTTTTTCGCCAGCTACTAAAATATCTTTAACTCCTAAATCTTCTGGAGCAATTACATGTGCATTTTTTAATAATGTGAAAAATGTTTTTTTAGTATTCATATAATCAACCTTCTTTTATTGTAAAAATAACATAATAAAATGCATTGCCCAAATAGATAATAATGCATTAATTACACAAATTAAAATAATTGCAGGATAATGTTTAGTACTTACACCAGCAATACCTAAACAACGACCCACATTTTGTACAGGATTACCCATCAAATAAATAGCAGGTAAAAGCACTGTTACTTGCATAGCATCTAAAGAACCAGCAGTATATAAGCTCATTGCTACACCTACACCGCCACCCATACTCTATTAAAGCAGTGATTAAAACTGTTGCTGCCTCACCAGGAAGACCCCAAAGCCCCATTACTGGCTGGAATACAACGCCAATTAATTGTAAAAGACCTGTAACATCTAAAATACGAATAATTACAAATGCCATCATTACATTTGGTAACAAACTAGTAGTACCAATAGTAAAACCCTTTCTAGCACCATCAATGAATAAATCCAAAATTGTTTTTTTCTGAATAACTTCTACTTTATTGTCGCTCATTTATCTTACCTCACTTATTGTCCAATAAATTTAAAATATAAACGCATTAAATTTGCACCCACAATTTTAAATACAAAAATTACAAGTAAAGGTACGATAATTGGTGCAAGTAAAATACTAAAAGCAGCAGCACCAGAAGAAAAGTAATTTGTTACAAAAGCACTACCACTTGTTTGATAAGTGATGATAACAGAGCGTTCTTTATCTGTTAATTTTCCTTCATCAACTAATTCTTTAACCATACCAGCAGCAGCATCTGTACTTTGCATATTAGCAATATTTGCAAGTGCAGAAACACCTGGTACACCAAGTAAAGGTTTTAATAATGGGTTCATTAATTTTTGAGCAGCCTTCAATCCACCCAAACCATCAATGACATTTACAATCCCTAAAGCTAAAATAACAGCAGGAATAAGTTCTAAAGCAAATAAAAAGACCATCTTTAGCACCGCTACCGCCAGCACCTCTAAAGCTCATAGCTTTATCAGTTGGTATCTGTCCAAAACTACCATTCAATACATTGAAATCTAAAGCACGTAAAACTCCATCAGACGAAGAAAAAATCCCTGAAAATAATAAAATTGCCAACACAAAAACTACATAACCATACCATGGCACAGAGATTTTTACATCATTATTTTTCTGTTTATCCATTTGTATCTCTCCCTAATAAAATATTTCACTATTTTATTATATGCAATTTTCGTGCCAACAATTTAATAGATACAACAATCTAATATAAAAGTACTTTTGTGTTTTATTATAAAAACTTAATGGGAATTTTATAAAACTTAAAATATAAAATTCCCATTAAAATCATTTTAAGGATAATCCTAATTTATTAAAATTTTATACCTGAAACCTCAAACTCTCGATTAATTCTTCGTTTATCACCTGTATAACTATCAGCTTTTACTATAACATAATTATTAGACTTACAAACAAAATCGCCATCAAATTCTGGTAAATGTATTTCTGGCATGTGTATACTTGTATATTTTTCTGCTAATTTAGAAATACATTCTTCTCTTAGTAATTGCATTAAGTTATTCCATTTAGGATTATATAAAATATAGCCTAAACGTATTCCCGCACCACAAAACTTAGAATATGAACCAATTACAAAAACATTTTCAGGTATTTCTCTATTACTATCTCTCAATATTTTAGCTGAATAAGTTTCATCAACAATAGTATATTTAGCATATTCATTTCTATCTTGAAGTACTTCATGCTCAAAAACATTATTATATTTATCAGTAACATAAAACAAAGAATTTTCTTGTGGTAATTTTAAAGGATAATCCCCTAAAACAAATTTTTCATTTTTAAACTCATAATCTACTAGAAAAATTCGCTTTTCTTCAGGTGTTTCCTCAGGTCGAGGATATAACAAACCATTAGCCAGTACTTCTACCAAACCCCATGAAGGATTTTCAATATAAGCATATTTAGGTCGAAGTGCTTCAAAAATAATTCTCACTGCATTTTCACAGCCATTAGTTAAGATAAAACTATCCCTTGATAAATTATATGTCTGTGCAAAATTTTTATATGCCTCAAACATATCTGGATATGTTCTTGCTTCTGTGTCAGCTAAAGCTTCGCAAGTAACAGGTTCATCTTTTATTGACCATGGTTTTTGTCTATCTTCTTTAAAATAATCTCTGCGTTTAAACATAATAATTATCCTATCTAATTATAGTTTTACAGATTTAAATTCATTTACAAAATCAACAATATAATCAAGCAAAGCTACTTTCATATCTTCGCCCCATTGTTTATTTGCACTATAAGAATCACTTCCGCCATAGCCACCGCTATTTACCACTTTATCTACACTGCGAATTACTTTTATAGTTGCGCCTTTAAAATCAACTGCATTTAAATGTATATTTTTTAATTTATCCGATAAATGATTTACCTTTGTTTCCATTAAATCATCTTTATTTATTAAATTTTCATCAATAGCCATAATCATGGAAACTTCTTGTCCATCACCATGACCACCTTTCCATTCAGGATTGAGCATTGGAGCAAGTGACCACCAATCAATTTGAGCACAAAGACAACCTTTTTTATTCGCTTCTAATGCTACTTTATCCAAAGCAGGAGTATTACCACCATGACCATTTAAAAATACAAATTTCTTCACGCCATGACGACTTAAACCATCTACAATACCTTTAATAACAGCATATAAGCCATCAAAACCAATATCAATAGTTCCCGAAAATTCCACATGATGTGTAGCTATACCAAAAGGAACTGTAGGCACAATCAAAACTTCTGTGCGTTTTTCTATCTGTTTAGCAAAATAATCAGGAATTAAAAAATCTGTTCCCAAAGGACCTACAGGGCCATGTTGTTCTGTACTTCCAATAGGAATAATTGCTACTAAATCATCTTTTGCGAAAGCTCTTTTTGCTTGTTGCCAATTTAAATGTGCTAAATACATAATTAATACCTTCTTTATTCATTAAAATCAAATTAACATTTTTCTAAATCATCAAAATGACGTCTGATTGTTTCTGCTGATGCAGGTTTTGTACACAAGCTCACTACAATCAATACCACCATAGCAATAATCCATGCCACGATTAATGGATTGAAACCAAATGTTAAAGATGTAAAAGTAGTTGTCAATAAAATATATACGATTTCACCAACGATTACAGACGCAAATGCACCAATTTGTTTGCACGTTTCCAATAAAGACCAGCTAAAATCGGAGCTGCCCAAATACCCTAAACCACCAAAAAGAGAATAAAAACTAATTGAAAAATTGAAGATGGTTTATAAATACCAATACAAATAGCTAATACGCCCAAACCAACTGTTACATAACGAGACATAATAAATGCATCTTTATCTGTAGCTTCTTTATTAAATATTTTTTTGATATAAATCACGAGTTACAGCACTTGTGGAAGTAATTAATACACCACTTACAGTTGACATACCTGCAGAGAAAATACCAGCTACCATCAAAGAAGAAATTACAGGATGAACGCCTGCTTGTAAAATAAGAGGTACGATAAAGTCTGTATCTGTTCCTGTGAGATTAGGGAAAGACATTCTACCCGTTACACCACACCATTCAATAAGTGTAGCAGAAAACCACATACCTAAAGTTCCCAATAATACTGCTTTAAACATTACATTGTAATTTTTCATAGTGAAAAATTTTGTAAATAAATGTGGCTGTCCAATTGTAAAGAAACTCCACATGATGATCATAGAAACATAATTTTGCCATGGCATAGAATTATTTTGTCCAGGATGAGATAATAAACTCATATCAGTATCTGCTAAATGCTGATTAATTACTTCAAGACCTCCACCTAATTGCAAAGATACAAAGAAAGTAACTACAGCTGTTGCTACCATTAAAATACCCTGAATAACATCTGTAATCATAATACTTCTAATACCACCTGCCATACAATAAAGTATAACAGTTATACCCATGACTACAATACCAACCCATTCTGGAGCACCAGTATATGTTTTAAAAATAATTCCAGCTCCAATTGTTTGCGCTCCCATCATTGGTACTAAGAATAAAATCATAATAATAGCCAATAACGCACGCATTAAAGTGGACTCATATCTATCAGATATGTAATCTGCCATAGTAAGCATACGATAACGATGACCCAAGCGAATTAATCTTCTACCAACAAGTAAAGCAGGAATAACCATACTAAAAGCAATACCTGGCACAGATACAGACATTCCAGCATAACCTACTTTATAAATAGTGCCTGGCACACCCATAAAATGTACTCATACTATATTGAGTTGAAAAATATGCAAGACCACTAAGCAAAGCTCCTGCCTTACCACTCATTGTGAAATAATCTCTAAGAGTTCGAGTTTGCTTTGTAGCATAATAACCGATATAAGTCAATAAACCAAAAATAAGTAATAATAACAGCTAAAAATGGAATAATATTATTATCTAATGAATGTGTCATTTAAATCACTCCTCATCATCAAATTCTTTATACTCTGGTCGTTTTTTACAACTTTGCCACCATAAAAATATGAGTATAATAACTACTAAACCATGAAAAATCCATCCAAAGATGAATAACGGAGTTCCCCCAAAATGAAGGAATGTATTCAGTGGCATAATACCAAGGAAATGGCAACATTATTAACACATACATAAATAAAAAA
>ENA-OQJT01000045-OQJT01000045.1-human-gut-metagenome-genome-assembly--contig:-NODE-45-length-25807-cov-1.197430_pt1 | contig 25807 bp, 23 predicted proteins | sample MGYA00242612_ERZ504779 | MGnify/ENA primary metagenome ERZ504779 (study PRJEB26092, sample SAMD00036366) | human gut metagenome | host: Homo sapiens | study: EMG produced TPA metagenomics assembly of...
CTTTTTCAGAAATTTCCCACTGTATATCTCTGCAATTTTCTTAAAATCTTTCTCTGCTCTTCTATCTCGAGATAATCCTGCGATAATTTATCCAATAATTCTCTCTCTTCATCATTATATGGAACTACAACACTAACTTTATAATCATTAGAAATAACTTCAAACGCCTCTCCTGCGGTCAAAAAAGCCTGCGGTAATTTTGTCTTTACTTTTTCTCCATTTCTTCTGATATATTGTAATTGTCCTACTTTATTTTCTCCCAATAACTCTATAATCGTGGTTGTTTGTTTATCTATCAAAAAATTTCGTTTCATTTGTTCTAAGTTGGGAATAGTAATTTAAATAATATGCTTTTATTGCCTCTTCTGAATCCAATGTATCTCTGAATTTTAAAGAATTATTTTTATAATCTTCCAATACTTTTTGTAATGCTGCCTGCGCATTTCTAATTTCCTGCAAATGACTTAATTTCTCTGCTTTTTCGGACATCTGTACAATGAAAACAGTTCCCATTCTTCCTAATTCCTTATGTCTATTGCATCGTCCTGCTGCCTGAATTATATTATCCAAACCTGCTTTAGACCTCACAACACACCCGAATGAAAAATTCACTCCTGCTTCAACAACCTGTGTACTTACACATATAATCTTTTTCGATTGTTCATTCAAAATTTGTTTTATAGATTTTAATGTATCTAATTTATGTTGTGGACACATATTATTACTCAAATGAAAAAGTTCATATTCTTGTGGACATATCGCTTTTAATTGTTGAAATGTATTCATTGCACAAGCCGTAGTATTCAAAATAACCAATGTACTTTGATATTGTTCTGTTTTTTCCTTCACAAATTCACTTAAATCTTCTATCTCCATACCGCCAGGATATAATTCTGTTGCATCTTTAATATCTGTCCTTTTAAAAGCATTTGCATACTTTTCCGGTCTTCCCGCCATTTCTATACTTTCACAAATGTTATTCTCTTTTATTGGTGCCAATGTTGGCTGCGTTGCTGAACACAACACAACTGTCGTACCACAAAATTGAGTGAGAAAATTCACAGCTAAATTGAAAAGTTCCATACATTTTACAGGAATTGCCTGCACCTCATCAAATATGATAATACTGTTACATAATGTGTGCATTCTACGGATACAGCTTTTCTGAGCTGAAAACAATGTATTCAATATCTGTACTGCCGTAGTCACTATAATCGGTGAATCCCAAGTTTCAGTAAGTTTACGATACCGTTCTTCTTCTCCTTCTTCGCAAACCACATTACAATGATGCTCTAACACAACATCCGCTTTGCCTATTGCTTTTCGAATCTCCTCGGCATTCTGAATCAATATAGAATTGAATGGTGCTATATAAATAATGTGTTGTTTTTTCATCTTTTTCGCATGATACAGAGCAAAGCGCAAACTGCTAAGTGTTTTTCCTGCTCCTGTCGGTACAGTAAGTCGATAAAGATTTTCTTCTTTGTCTGCAGCTTGTCTACACAAATCCGAAATTTCTTGACGAAAAGTATTTAATACATTTCCATTCGACGGATTATTTTGAATTTCCTTTGACATATATTGTTCAAATTTTTCTATACATTCATTCCAAATCTTCTGGGTCTCTTCCAATGAAATTCTTTTTGATAACGGAACATCTTGAAAAAAGCAAGCCGTATCCGTCCAGTCACCATCAATGAGTAAAGATAAAACCAATCTCAGATACATTCCCATAAAGAAATATCTATTTCCACATTTTCGTTTTGATATTTCCGATTCTTTATGAAAAATATTGATTTTTCCTTCCATGTTCTTATATGTTTGAATCGCTTTTTCACAATATTCTTCCAATATCTCTTTATCATAAATCTGAAAGAATTCTTTCTTTATCCAGTCATAATCTATTTGTTTTTCATCCCGTTGTTGCTGTAAACTTTGTCCATTATCTAGATTGATGCAATCTCCCATTCCGTGATGAAAATATATAACCGTACTGATAAATTCTGAAACACTTTTTTCCTTCAGTAACTCCCTGATTAATCTTCCGCCAGCAGTAGAATGATCTAAACCATGTTTATGAGCATCATCCCCATATTGTAGAATCTTCTCAAAATCTTTTTGATTTTCTCTTCCCAGCTTTCCTACATCATGAAACATTCCTATCAAAGTAACCAGTATCTTTAATTCTGAAGGAGAACACGTCTCCGCTGCATAGTTCGCAACATTTTCCGAATGTTCTTTCATCGTCTGATATCTACCTGATTCATAGTCTACATGCGCCAAATCTCTTTTTATTTCGATTTTATTTTCCATCTAGCCCTCTTGTGTTATCTGTGTATATTTTTCTTTATTCAGTTTTCTATTTTATATATTTTTACTATATTTTATCAAATTAAAGAATGCCATACAAGGCAGAATCCAAGAAAGCATTCGCTTTATAAAATATCAAAGGATTCTGCCTTACCTATGTTTTATTTTCCGGATTCGTTTCACTGGAATATAAATTTCTGTTTTGTATTATATGAGCAATGCCAGTTCTACTGTTGCCGCGGGCATATGTAAGGCAAGAGCGTTCCGAATACACTTTGTTCAGTATGTTAATAAGAGCAAGAACAGGCACCACATACGGTAACTGTTCTTGCTCTTATGTTACATACTTTCAAAGGGATAAGGTAAAGCGGGCCGGTGCCCGTGATAATAGTAGAACTGACATTGCGACCATTTAAAATATAGATCCCAGTTGAAAGAATCCTAATTCAACAAATCTTACTGCACCTTCGCAATATCGATCAGTGACAGTTTCTTAATATCTGTATTCTCAAGACTTGTGATCAATGCATACGCTGTGTCAATTGCAGTCAGTACATTCACACCTGTCTCGATTGCATTTCTACGGATTATAAATCCATCTCTCGAATGTTCTGCCCCCTGTGCCGGGATATCGATAACAAGATCGATCTTATGTCCGAGGATCAGGTCAAGAAGGTTCGGTGATTCCTGCTCGATCTTACGAACTGGAGTAGCCTTTACTCCCGCCTCATTCAGCGCACGTGCTGTTCCGCTTGTAGCAAAGATATGGTATCCAATCTTTTCAAATCTTCTTCCGATCTCTACTGCATCTGCATGGTCTTCGTCACGGACTGTCATGATCATGTTTTTATGCTTCGGAAGCTTGATTCCAGCTCCGATAAATGCTTTGTAAAGTGCTTCATCAAATGTCTTTGCAATTCCAAGACACTCTCCTGTAGACTTCATCTCAGGTCCAAGGCTGATATCAGCTCCGCGGATCTTCTCAAAGGAGAATACCGGCATCTTAACCGCTACATAATCAGCTTCCGGCTGAAGTCCCGGTGCGTATCCAAGATCCTTGATCTTCTTTCCTGTGATAACCTGTGTTGCCAAAGGAACAATCGGGATACCTGTCACCTTACTGATATATGGTACTGTACGGCTGGAACGTGGGTTTACCTCGATAACATATACATCGTCTTCGCCGCACACGATAAACTGGATGTTAATCATACCGATAACATGAAGTGATTTTGCAAGTCTTCTTGTGTACTCAGCAATCTTTGCTTTCGCTCCTTCTGTCAGGCTCTGTGCCGGATATACGGAAATACTGTCTCCGGAGTGGATTCCTGCACGCTCGATATGTTCCATGATACCCGGGATCAGGATATCAGTTCCGTCGCATACTGCATCGACCTCAATCTCTTTTCCCTGAAGGTATTTATCTACAAGGATTGGGTGATCCTGTGCGATTCTGTTAATGATTCCGATGAATTCATCAATATCATTGTCGTTGATCGCAATCTGCATTCCCTGTCCACCCAGAACGTAGGAAGGACGAACCAATACAGGATATCCAAGTCTGTTGGCAACTTCTTTCGCTTCTTCTGCTGTGAATACTGTTCCACCTGTCGGACGCGGGATCTCGCACTCTTCAAGAATCTCATCAAAGAGCTCACGGTCTTCGGCTTTATCTACATTTTCTGCAGATGTTCCAAGGATTGGTACTCCCATCTTCATAAGTGCTTCTGTCAGCTTGATTGCTGTCTGTCCACCAAACTGTACAACTGCTCCGTCTGGTTTCTCAATATCAACGATACTCTCTACATCTTCCGGTGTCAGTGGCTCAAAATACAGCTTATCAGCGATGTCAAAGTCTGTACTTACTGTCTCCGGGTTATTATTTACGATGATTGTCTCATATCCGTCTTTTGCAAATGCCCATGTACAATGTACAGAACAGAAGTCGAACTCGATACCCTGACCGATACGGATCGGACCGGATCCAAGAACAAGTACTTTCTTCTTATCTTTTGTCTGTTCAACTTCATTCTCGCTTCCATATACAGAGTAGTAGTATGGTGTCTCTGCGGCAAACTCTGCTGCACAAGTATCTACGATCTTATATGCTGCAACGATACCGTTTGCATGACGCATATCGTGAATTTCCTGCTCTGTCTTACCTGTCAGCTGTGCGATTACATTATCCGGGAACTCGATACGTTTTTGCTTCTGCAAGAAGCTCCGGTGTAAGTTCCTGTGTCTTCAGAGCTGTCTCCATCTCTGTGATGATCGCAAATTTATCAATAAACCACTCATCAACTTTTGTAATCTCGTGGATCAGATCGTAAGAGATTCCTCTTCTGCATGCTTCTGCGATTCTCCACATACGCATGTCATCTACTTTCTTCAGCTGATCGATCAGTTCATCATCTGTCAGATCTGTGAAGTCATAAGACATCAGGCTGTCTACATGCTGCTCCAGAGAACGGATTGCTTTCATAAGAGCTCCCTCGAAGTTATTACAGATACTCATAACCTCTCCGGTTGCTTTCATCTGTGTTGTCAGTGTTCTCTTCGCACTGATAAATTTATCAAATGGAAGTCTCGGGATCTTAACTACTACATAGTCAAGCATTGGCTCAAAACTTGCATAGGTCTTCTGTGTGATTGCATTCTTAATCTCATCCAGATTGTATCCAAGTGCGATCTTCGCTGCAACCTTCGCGATCGGATATCCTGTTGCTTTGGAAGCAAGTGCAGAAGAACGGCTTACACGAGGGTTTACCTCGATTACACAATACTCGAATGTCTCCGGGTGTAATGCATACTGTACGTTACATCCACCTGTGATGTTCAGCTCGCTGATAATATTCAGTGCAGATGTACGAAGCATCTGATATTCCTTGTCGCCCAGTGTCTGAGAAGGTGCGACTACGATACTGTCTCCAGTATGAACTCCAACCGGGTCAATATTTTCCATATTACATACTGTAATACAGTTTCCTGCTCCGTCACGCATTACCTCGTACTCGATCTCTTTCCATCCTGCGATACAACGTTCAACAAGAACCTGACCAACACGGGAAAGACGAAGACCATTCTCAAGGATCTCTACTAACTGCTGAGAATCATGCGCGATACCACCACCGCTTCCTCCCAGTGTATAAGCAGGACGAAGAACAACCGGGTAGCCGATCTTATTTGCAAATGCAAGTCCGTCTTCTACATTTTCTACAACAAGAGAAGCTGCAACCGGCTCACCGATCTTCTCCATTGTTGCCTTGAATTCCAAACGGTCCTCTGCCTTCTTGATTGTCTCAGATGTTGTTCCGATCAGGCGTACATTATTCTCTTTTAAGAATCCAGCCTCTTCGAGTTCCATTGCAAGGTTCAGTCCAGCCTGTCCTCCAAGTGTTGGAAGTACACTGTCTGGTTTCTCCTTTTTGATCAGCTGCTCAACAACCTCAATTGTCAGTGGCTCGATATAAACACGATCTGCGATATCTTTATCTGTCATGATTGTTGCAGGGTTTGAGTTGAGAAGTACAACCTCAATCCCTTCTTCTTTCAGTGAACGGCAGGCCTGAGTTCCAGCATAATCGAACTCCGCAGCCTGTCCGATGACGATCGGACCAGAACCGATAACTAATACTTTTTTGATACTATTATCTCTTGGCATTATTTCTCTCCTCCCATCATCTCAAGAAAACGATCGAACAGGTATCCTGAATCCTGTGGTCCCGGGCATGCTTCCGGATGGAACTGAACTGTAAAAATGTTCTTTCCAACATATGCAAGTCCTTCGTTTGTTCCGTCATTTACATTCTTAAATGCAGGAACTGCAACGTTTGGATCAATCTTGTCTTCATCAACAACATAGCCGTGATTCTGTGAAGAAATGTAGACTCTGCCTGTCTGAAGATCTTTCACCGGATGATTTCCACCACGGTGTCCGTATTTTAACTTGTAAGTTGTACCACCTGTTGCAAGTGCCATCAACTGATGTCCAAGGCAAATGGCAAATATTGGGATATCTGTTTCATAAAGCTTTTTGATTTCTTTGATAATTGATGTACATTCTGCCGGATCTCCAGGTCCATTGGAAAGCATAATGCCATCTGGATTAGATGCGATGATCTCATCCGCTGTTGTATCGGCCGGATAAACGGTCACTTCGCAGCCGCGATCATTTAAAGATTTTGCGATGTTTTTCTTAGCTCCGAGATCAAGAAGTGCAACCTTCTTGCCTGTTCCTTCTAAAACGTATTTCTCCGCACATGTAACTTTGGAGACAACACCTTCTACCTTATAATTCTTCAACTTAGAGATTACTTCATCAAGATCGTAATTCTCGTTTGTTGTGATCATACCATTCATGGTACCTTTTTCTCTTAAAATCTTTGTAAGAGCACGAGTATCAACTCCCGCAATACCCGGAATATCATATTTCTTGAGGAAATCCTGAATTGTACCTTCACATCTGAAGTTACTTGGCATTCTGGATAACTCCCTCACAATATATCCATCTGGCCACGCCTTTAATGACTCCATATCCGGTGTAATTCCATAATTACCAATCAGCGGATATGTCATAACCACTGCCTGTCCCGCATAAGAAGGGTCCGTCAGTACCTCAAGATATCCTGTCATTGAAGTATTAAACACGATCTCACTGATCATATCTCTCGTCGAACCAATGCTTGTTCCTGTAAACACAGTACCGTCTTCCAAAATAAGAAACGCTTTCATCTGTTCACCCTTTCCCTTCGTAAAAATATTTTTTCTCAAAAGGAAGGCGCTCATGGAGTCTTTATCCCAGAGCGCCCTCTTTCTCAAATTGTAAAGATTATACTACAGCATGAGAGACATTTCAACATCATTTTTGATGAATAACTTAGTACTTTTATTAATATATATTGGTATTTTTTACTTATAAATGGTATTTTATGCATTTTTATGAATACCAGAAGATCATTATGATCCGCTTTCTGTCATCCACGGCATACGTATATTTCACTTCTTCCAATTGTCTAAAGTCAACAAGAAACTGCGCCGCCTGTGGAATCAAATTATCTATAATTTTCTCTTTTGCAACTTCATAAACAGCATTTTCCGAAAAGCGGATAGCAAACATTTCCTGTTCCTGTTCTATCCCTGCTTTCATTTTTTCATAGATTTCATTCTCATCAAATGTTTCATAGTACAGACCGTTGATTCGATAATATTCCAGATCATTGGAATCGCACACCGGATACGGCACAAAATCATCCTGCTGATGATCTGTAAAAATTTCTTCATCTGTACAACATAGATACTCATAATTCACAAGATCATGAGGCAGCGTTTCTCCCGTCTCATTCTCCTGAAAGATCGGATCTCCGAAAGTCACATCCATCTGATAATACTTATCATTACATTTCACTATATTCCATGCATGTGCCCCCTGCTCTTTTACTGTTCCCACAACGTAAATACATTCTATTCCCATCTGTTTCAACAGATATTGCGCTGCCCTGGAATATCCTGCGCAGACGGATTTTTTCCCAACCAAAGAACTATAAATATTCTGATTATCCAATGCGTTTTGATCATAATCCACAGTATCTACAAGATATTTGAAAATGTACTTGATCTTCTCATACGCTGTCTCACATCCCTGTGCACCTGCAAGTGCCTCTTGTGCCGCATTTTCAATCTGCTCCCGTCTGGATTCTCTCTGATCTGGTGTGCAGATATAAGACGGATGAAACTCTGTGTAGTCTTTGTATACCGTCATTTTTGAGCTGCCGTCACACCAGAACAATTCCGGCCGGTCATACATCAGATATTCGTATATCTTTCCTGCCTCGTCATTCTCGCCTGCATGAAGAAGAATGGTCTCTTCCATGGAACGAACCCCCTGCAGGATCTCACGATAAACCTGTTTTTCCTGCTCCGACAGCTGCTGATAATAAAAACCATCTGCAACATCTTCTTCTGATACATTTAACTCCGGAAATTCTATTTTCTGACCAGAATCAGACAAAAGGACATTTCCAGACTCACGGAATAATCCTGGTACTACTTTTGTCATCTTTAATACACCTGCCACTCCGATGATCACAAGAAGAAGCACAAGAAACACGAATCCTTTTCTTGTTGTTTTTCTATTTCTTCGTCGTTTTTTCCTTCGTCTTCTGTCTCTTTCCATTAATTTCACTGTCTCCTGTCTGAACTGTTCCTGTACTTTATGAAAGCTCTGCTATTCTTGACACGCCAACATAAATTTCCGATATCTTATACCATGTTTTATAATCTATCTCTCCTGTTACCGGAAGACCGAATATAGATTGAAATTTCCGGACAGCCGCTTCTGTTTCAGGTCCATAGATTCCATCTTCCGTCAATTTGGGGATTTCCGGATATGCACCTGCAATCACATTCAGTTCTTCCTGTATCTGACGCACTTTGGGGCCTTGTGAACCTTGTTCCAGTGTATATCCCGGCCAGGAGGACGGAATACCTGAGATTGCTTCTGCCGTATTGATATACATATCGTCACCATAATAATACCTTAGAATTTCAATCGGAGAAAATCCCTGTTCTCCCAGACTTTTCGACCCCCACTGTGTCAACCAGTTTGGACAACTCACTCTGCGACCATCACAATACTGTGTCAGGATTGGCTGGCGCACATTCGGCCGTGACAGATAGTCTGCAAACAGTTCATCCACAATCACTGAAATAGGCTCAAATATATTGCGCTCCGGGATCCATTTATGGTCAAATGCCGTTGATGATGTAATTGTAAAATCAAACCCTTTATTTCGATACCATTCCGTATAAACCCTGTTTAAAGTGAATGACATAATTGCCAGCACATTTGCCCTTATGGTGTCTGCCGGCCAGGTTGCATAGATTTCACTTGATGCGACATTTTTTTATATATCTTTGTACTTCACATAATAATTCTGTGCTGTAGAATCCCGCGGAGATCCATCATGTACGATAATATATTCCGGTACAACCACACGGCTCAAGACAATTTCTCCTGTTTCATTTACCGGCTTAATCTCTTCCTCTGCAATCTTCGGAGGATAATTTCCATATAAAGTATGAGCAGGGATGACGAATACCTGCTCTTCTTCCCTGCTCTGATCCTTTTGTTTCATGCGTATATTCTGGATTGCCTTTGTGTTTGCCAGGATCTCTGTTCCCGAAACACTGATCGACTCAAATCCTTCTGCTTCAATATTCAATGTATATTCTGAATATGGTTGACGTTCTTCGTTCTCATCCAGACTCCATTCTTCCGGTGGTGCATTCAGTTCAACCAGTTCTGTCTGACCGGAAGAATCCGTCACCACCTGCTCTAATATACTTTCCGGAATTCCTGTATAAGAGATGGAAATCCGTGCTTCTTTTACTGGAAATGCATTCACAGAAGATGTAACATTTACCTGCAGCTGACCACGATCGATCAGATTCTCCTGCGTTTCTTTGCTTTCAATTGAACCTTGTATCGGTTGAAAAAGTTTCATAGTTTGTCTCCCACATCTGATTCGTTTCCTTTTTCCAGTATATGCGGGAAACTCCTATTCTTTCCTGTTTTCTACACAAGTTTCAGAATGTCATTAAACATAATAACAACCATCAATGCCATCAGAAGCACAAATCCTGCAAAATGTACCATGCCTTCTTTCTCAGGCGGTACTCTTTTTCCACGAACGGCCTCAATGATAAGGAATACAAGACGTCCACCGTCCAACGCCGGAAGCGGTAACAGATTCATCACACCCAGGTTGGCGGTCAGAAGTACTCCTATATTGAGAAGATTTAAAATCACTACTACCATGCCTGCCGGAGCTGCTTCCTGATAAACGTTATCTACCGCACTGACAATTCCAACCGGACCGGAAAGATCTTTTACTCCTACCTTTCCACCAACTAACATTTTCAGACTGTCAACTGTATATGTGATCCAATACTTCACCGTATATGCTCCGTATCGAACCGTTCCAAACAGACCCGGACGAACCATCTCACCACCTGTAATTCCAAGCAGAGGAAAAGCATCTCCCTCATTCTGTTTTGGTTCCAGCACAACTGTATAATCCTTACCGTCACGCTCATACTCAACTTCTACACTTTTTGTTCCCGCATGCATCATATTATACAGACTGATATCGTTCCAGATATAAACTGATTTTCCTCCGATCTTCTTGATTACATCTCCCGGTTCGATACCTTCTTCCTGCGCTGAATATCCATCTGTCACATTACTGACAATCGGTGCTCGATATCCCGTCCAGCCAATAATAATCATGCAGAGGATCCATGCAAGAATAAGATTAAACACTGGACCTGCAACAATTACTGACATTCTTGCCCAGACCGATTTGCTGTTAAAGCTCCCTTCAGACATATCATCCACATCATCTTCCCCCATCATGCAGCTCCGCCAAACGGAAGAAGCTTTAAGCTGAATTTTGTTTCTCCAAACTGTTTTCCAAAAATAGTCGGTCCAAGACCCAGAGAGAATTCATCCACACGGATCTTATTCTTCTTTGCAAGCAGAAAGTGTCCTAATTCGTGAAAGATTACAATCGCACTGAATAGCAGAATTGCCAAGATTATGCCCATACATTACCACCTGTTTTTAATAAATTCATATGTTTCCTGTTCTGTCTTTAGTATCTCCTCAACGGTTGGAGCCGCAATATTTTTATGCGCTTCCATACACGCCTGAATAATCTCAGGAATCTGGAGATACTTAATCTTTCTGTCAAGGAACAGCGCAACTGCTTTCTCATTTGCCGCATTTAACACGGTCGGAAGGGAACCTCCTGTTCTTCCCGCTTCAAAAGCAAGCTTCAATCCATAAAATGTTTCCAGATCCGGCTGTTCAAACGTGATCTGCTGAAGTGTCGAAAAGTCCAGTCTGTCACCCGGAAGATAACGACGTTCCGGATAATAGAGTGCATACTGGATTGGAAGTTTCATATCCGGTGTTCCAAGCTGTGCGATCACTGCACCATCTTCATATTCCACCATTGAATGAATGATACTCTGTGGCTGCACAACAACCTGAATCTGATCTACATCCACTCCAAAGAGCCATTTCGCCTCAATCACTTCAAGACCTTTGTTCACCATTGTAGATGAGTCAATTGTAATCTTGCGTCCCATTGCCCAGTTTGGATGTTTCAATGCATCCTCTACCTGGATGTTCGCCAGATCTTCCAGTTTCTTTCCTCTAAATGGTCCACCGGATGCCGTCAGGAGAATCTTGTGCAGAGCCTTCTGCTGTCCTCCCTGAAGAGACTGGAAGATTGCGCTGTGCTCGCTATCCACCGGAAGAATAGAAACCCCTTTTTCCTTTGCCAGCGGCATAATGATATGTCCTGCTGTGACCAGTGTCTCTTTATTTGCCAAAGCAATATCTTTTCCTGCATTAATTGCTTCAATTGTAGGAAGAATTCCAATCATTCCGACAATTGCTGTCACAAGAATCTCTGACTCCGGCTGTCTCGCTACTTCAAGCAGTCCATCCATACCGCTTACTACTTTAACATCCAGATCATTTATTTTGTCTTTTAATTCATTTGCTCTTTCTTCTTTCCAAACTGCTGCCAGTTTCGGCTTAAATTCTCTGATCTGTTTCTCCAGGAGATCAATATTATTCCCTGCTGCAAGTGCTGTAACCTCCAGATCGCCATTTGTCCTGACAATCTCCAATGTCTGTGTTCCTATGGATCCTGTAGATCCCAAAATTGCAATTTTCTTCATCGTAACTTTTTACCTCTATTCTGCTTTTATGTTACAATCCACAAAACTGTGGATCAGCAACGCATCTATCACACATATATCTCCTTTTACAGAAACAGGGAAAGATAGAAAATAATAGGTGCTGTAAAGATAACACTGTCAAAACGGTCAAGAATTCCTCCATGTCCCGGAATCAGTTTTCCATAATCTTTAATGTTGTGGTATCTCTTGATCGCAGAAGCTGCCAGGTCTCCAATCTGTGAAATTGCTCCACCGACCGCACCAATAATCGCATATTGCAATAAATCTGCTGCCGCATTTCCCCAGTAGTTAATTGCAAGTCCATACAATACTCCGATCAATGCTGCACCAAGGATTCCTCCGATTCCACCTTCTATTGATTTCTTCGGACTTAAAATCGGTGCCAGCTTGTGCTTTCCGATCAACATACCGACACAGTATGCACAAGTATCACATCCCCAGGAGCATACAAATACAAGCCATACCGAGAAGATTCCTCCCGGAAGATTTCTTGTCTGATAAATGTAAGAGAGCATCACTGCCACATAGAACATTCCAAAAAAACCGGCAAAAATCTGCTGTGTATTATATTTCGGATAGGCAAATACAAGAACCGCCATCTGGCAGATCAAAAAAGCCATAAACAGCATAACAAACCAGTTTAAGGATTCTCCCGGAAGAAGCGGTTTAAAATATAATAACCCATAATACAGGATTGCAAAAATATATCCGACAATTCCTGGTGCCTTCTTCTCTATGTGAAATACTTTATACAACTCTGTCATTCCGATCAGGCTGATTAATAACAAAACTGCAAAGAGCAGGTTTCCGCCCGTGATCACTGTGACAAGCGCGATGATCACTAATAGTATTCCACTTAGTAACCTTGTTTTAAACATCTTTATTCCGCCTCCTCTACTCCGCCGAATCTTCTATGCCTGCGGTTATATTCTTCCACCGCTTTTATAAGCTCTTCTTTCGTAAATGCCGGCCACGGAATATCTGTAAAATAAAACTCTGAATAGGCCAGCTGCCAAAGCAGATAATTCGATAATCTTTGTTCTCCGCTTGTACGGATCATCAAATCCGGATCCGGAATGTCATTTGTATCCAGATAAGAATTAAATAATGATTCATCGATCGTGTCCGGATTTACCTTGCCGGCCGCACAATCCTTCGCAAGCTTTCTGGCTGCTCTTGTGATCTCATCACGGCTTCCATAATTCAGGGCAATTGTAAAATTAAGCCCTCCATTGTTGGCTGTTGCCTCTTCCAGTTCTCTGATCCGGCTCTTGATATCCTCATCCAGCGGTTCAATATCGCCGATCACACGGATCTTCATATCATTCTTTGCCGCTGTCTTCAGACATGTTTTCATGTAGTTTCTTAAAAGTTTCATCAGTGCATCCACTTCATTCTGTGGTCTGCTCCAGTTTTCTGTAGAAAATGCATAGACTGTCAGGTACTTGATTCCCATACGCCATGCTTCTTCACAGATCTTCTCAACGTTCTTGGCTCCCTGTGCGTGTCCGTAATTTCTCGGCATTCCTTTTGATTTTGCCCAGCGTCCGTTTCCATCTAAAATAATCGCAATATGCTGTGGTACGTTCATTTTCTTATCCTCTCTGTCGCAACTTTCTTTAAAGAAGAAATGGAGGCCTTAAATAAGCCTCCATGTTCTTAAAAACTTATCTGCGTACAAATAATCTGTAAACAGTTTTTCCACATTACAATCTGACAATTCAGCTCTGCTGTTTTTCGATTTAGACTGTCATGATTTCCTTGGACTTCGCCTCTACCATTTTGTCAATCTTAGCAACATACTTGTCTGTGATCTTCTGAAGTTCATCTTCAAGATCTTTGATCTCATCTTCAGAAATTTCCGTTCCTTTCAGTTTCTTGAAAGCAACATTTCCATCACGACGGACATTACGTACAGCAACTTTCGCTTCCTCACCTTTTTTCTTAACATCTTTTGCAAGTTCTTTTCTGCGATCCTCTGTCAGTTCTGGGAATACCAGACGGATAGATGTTCCATCATTTGTCGGGTTGATTCCGATATCAGATGTAAGAATTGCTTTCTCAATTGCCTTGAGCATGCTCTTCTCCCATGGCTGGATCTGGATCATACGTGCTTCCGGTACAGATACATTCGCTACCTGCTGGATCGGTGTTGGTGTTCCGTAGTAATCAACTGCCAGCTTATCCAGTACATGTGGGTTTGCACGCCCTGCACGGATTGTAGCAAGTTCTCCATCCAGATTGTTAATTGTCTTTGTCATCTTATCATCATAGATTTTGTTTTTTTCATTCATGCTGTAATTCCTCCGCTATTTAAAATAGTTTATACAGTAACTTTTGTTCCTGTGAATTTTCCCTGCATTGTATTTACAATACTATTCTCTTCATTAAGTCCGAATACAAGCATCGGCATCTTATTCTCAAGACAAAGAATGGATGCTGTCAAATCAACTGCTGCGAGTTTCTGATCGATCACTTCTTGAATAGAAATTTCATCATACTTCACTGCTGCCGGATTCACCTTCGGATCACTGTCATAGATACCGTCAATTGCCTTTGCAAGAAGCATTGCATCTGCCTCAATCTCGATTGCACGGAGAACTGCACCTGTATCTGTTGAGAAATATGGATGTCCTGTTCCACCTGCGAAAAAGATCACCTTGCCTTCTTCCAGTGCTGCAACTGCCGCATCCTTTGAGAACAGAGATGTAAATGCTCCGCATACAAAAGGTGTGAATACTTCTGTCTTCATCCTACATGACGGAAAATATCTGACACATAGATACAGTTCATAACTGTTGCAAGCATACCGATCTGATCTGCTTTTGTACGGTCAATTGTCTCACTTGTTCTTCCTCTCCAGAAGTTTCCTCCTCCTGTTACGATTGCTACCTGCACACCTTCATCTACAAGCTGTTTTACCTGCTTCGCAACTCCGATACAGGTTGCCTCATCAAATCCAGTCTTCTTCTCGCCTGCAAGAGCTTCTCCGCTCAGCTTTAACAATACTCTTTTCATACCGTATAGCTCCTTTAAATTCTATCTTTCAGTGCCTGTTCTGTCTTTTTCACACAAACCATAATTCAAAGTATAATGGCACTAACCTAACTTAGAGTATAACATAAGTTTCCACATTTGTCATGACCGAAGCGTGAAATCCTTATTTTTTTCAAAAAAAGAACCGATTTCTTTCAGGCAATGTTTCTTTACGAAAAATCCTGATGAAATCGATTCTTTTCATGATTATTAAATTCGCCTACATAATAAGCATTGAAAACAGCACTGTAATAATTCCACAGATTCCGATTGCAAGACCACTCATTGCACCCTCGATCTCACCAATTTCAATTGCCTTTGATGTTCCGACCGCATGACTACATGCACCGATCGCAAGTCCTGCTGCCACAGAATCCTTCACATGGAATATTTTGATCAGCGTCGGAGCCAGAATACTTCCAAGGATCCCCGTGAAAATAACAGCAACCACCGTAATCGGCACTACACCACCTGCCGGCTCAGAAATACTCACTGCGATAGGTGTTGTCACTGACTTAGGGATCAGTGAAACTGTCATGCTCTGATCCAGTCCAAATAATTTGCACATTCCAAACACGCTTGCCATAGATGCTGCTGACCCTGCAGTACATCCAACTACAATTGGAAGCCAATATTTCTTCAAAACATCAATTTTTGTATAAATTGCAACCGCAAGACATGCTGTTGCCGGAGCAAGAAACATATTGATCAAAGCCCCGCCCACATCATAGCTATCATATGGAATATCAAAAATCAAAAGGACTCCTACAATCAATACAATCGCAACGATCAGCGGATTACAGATCGGTGTCTTTAATTTACTATGCAGCTTTTCTCCTATCCAGAATGCTACCACACTCAACCCTACTCCAAAATAAGGAGATGCCATTAATTCTTTCATGCTTTCTTTCCTCCCTTTTTCTTCTCCATCAATTTCACTGTCAGCGTAACTACATACGCTGTCACAGCAAATGTTACAATCGTGGATACAACACAGATTACAAGAAGCTGAAGTACTGTACTTTTTAAAATGTCAAAATAATTAATGATACTTACTCCTGCCGGTACAAAAAAGAATGCCATATTTCCTAATAAGAAATCTGCTTTTTCCTGCACATGCTCAATCTTTAAGAACCCGGTCAGCAGACAGATCAACAATAAAATCATACCGATTACACTCGCCGGAAAAGAAAACGGCAGATAATGTTCGATTACAAGACTGACCCAGCAAACACCGAATATCACACCAAACTGTTTTAAAATTTTCATTTGTTTTACCTCTTTTTAATATGTAAGCCTACATGTCAAGTTCCAGAAACAATTCTTTCGTCAGTTTCTGTCAATCTCATGCCTGGAGAACTCTCTCTTCACATGACACGCTTTTTAGATTAGCACTGCGCACTCTATCCGTCAATGTGATTATTCATGAAATAATCACACTATTTTGCATGTTTTTTTGATATATTTCTTCAAATAATCCAAAAGACATTGACATCTAATTGTATATGTTTTATGATACATATGTTTTTGCACTTTAAACAACTAAAATTTTACAGTACGAATATTAAGGAGGATGATAAAAAATGATTATTGTTTTGAAACCTCATACTTCTGAGGAAAATATACACCGTGTCGAAAATCTTGTAAAAAAGCACGGACTTGACACTCATCTGGTTCAGGGAACCGGAATGACGATCATCGGATGTATCGGAGATACAACACTGATCGATCCAAGACAATTTGAAATTGACACATGTGTTGACAAAGTTATGCATGTACAGGAGCCTTATAAGCTTGCAAATCGCGCATTTCATCCGGAAGACTCTATTATTGATGTTTCCGGTGTTAAGATTGGCGGTGAACATTTAGGACTGATTGCAGGACCTTGTTCTGTAGAATCCTATGAGCAGGTTCTTGAGATTGCTCAAAAAGCAAAAACATCCGGAGCAAATCTTCTCCGCGGCGGCGCATTCAAGCCAAGAACAAGTCCTTACGCTTTCCAGGGACTCGGACTTGAGGGACTTGATATTCTCTGTGCAGTCAGAGAAGAAGTCGGACTTCCTATTGTTACAGAACTCATGTCTTCCAAGTATCTGGATGTATTCAACGAGAAGGTTGACCTGATCCAGATTGGTGCCCGCAACATGCAGAACTTTGATCTTCTCAAAGAATTAGGACAGGTTGATCGCCCAATCCTGTTAAAGAGAGGACTGAATGCCACATACGAAGAATGGATCATGTCCGCTGAGTATATCATGGCATCCGGTAATGAAAATGTCATTCTCTGTGAACGTGGTATCCGTACTTTTGAGACTTTTACAAGAAACACTCTGGATCTTCAGTGTATCCCTGTTCTTCGCAGCAAGACACATCTTCCGATTGTTATTGACCCAAGTCATGCCGGCGGAAAATGGTGGCTTGTTGAGCCTATGGCAAAGGCTGCAGTTGCTGCAGGTGCTGACGGACTTATGATCGAAGTTCACAACAATCCGGAAGCTGCCCTTTGTGACGGAGCCCAATCTTTGAAACCTGAGAAATATGATGTTCTGCTTCAGCAAGTTCGTCAAATTGCCGAAGTAGTCGGTAAAAAATTCTAAGGAGATCGTCATGAAATTAACAGTTGATCTTGGACCGAATTCTTATCCGATCCATATTGAAAATGGAATCCTTGCAAAAACCGGAGAACTTGTAAGCGAAGTGTTCTCCGGGAAAAAAATCATGATCGTTTCAGATGATAATGTTTTTCCTCTCTATGGAGAAATTATCACAAAAGCATTGTCTGACTCAGGGTTTGAATGCCACTCTTTTGTTCTGCCTCACGGCGAACCTACTAAGAGTTTCCAGTCTCTGCCTAAGATCTATGAAGCATTAATAAATGCAAAACTAACACGAAGTGACCTGCTCATCGCACTTGGTGGCGGTGTGATCGGTGATCTTGCCGGATTTGCTGCCAGCAGTTATCTGCGTGGAATCAAATTTGTACAGATTCCAACTTCACTCCTCGCACAGGTTGATTCCTCTGTTGGCGGAAAAGTTGCGGTAGATCTTCCGCAGGGAAAAAATCTTGTTGGTGCATTTTATCACCCAAAGGCAGTCATCATTGACCCAGATGTGCTGAATACATTGCCAGATCATTTCATCAGTGATGGAATGGGCGAAGTGATCAAATATGGATGCATCAAAGACAAAGAGCTTTTTGAGCTTTTATGTAGACATACTTCCTTCGATGATTTAAAGCCGAAGCTGACACAGATTATTGCGCGCTGCGTTGATATCAAAAGAATCGTTGTCGAAGCCGATCAGTTTGACCTTGGAGAACGTATTCTTCTGAACTTTGGACACACACTTGCGCACACGATTGAACAGCACTTCAATTATGAGCGCGAAAGCCATGGAGAGGCTGTTGGAATCGGTATGTATCAGATTACAAAGATTGCAGAAGAGAAAGGATTAACCACATCCGGTTGCGCAGAACAGATCAAAAAGGCATTGGAGATTTATAAACTTCCGGACAACTCTAATTTACCGATTGATGTACTGACTGATGCAATTTCTTTGGATAAAAAGAACCTGAATAATCACTTGAATGTTGTACTTCTTCATGACATTGGAGACAGCTATGTATATCCAACAGATGTCAGCTTCTTTGACGGTTCCGGTATTGTATAACAGAAATACTTTATGAACAAAGAATGTGCCTTGGCACATTCTTGCGCCTGCGGCGGTCGCTTGCGACACCTACCTTGTACGCCGCAGTGCGCATCCTGAGCGGAGTGTTTTTTATATATTAGGAAAGTCCTTTCCTAATATATAAAAAACAGGATCCGCCAGTTTTATCTTTACTGACAGATCCTGTTTTCTATTTTCTGTTAAATTAATCCATAATGCTTCATGGCATATGCAATTCCATCCATTTTCCACTGTCTTTGTAACAAACTCAGCATATGGATCCAATACCGAATCATGTCTGCCCATCGCAATCGCATGCTCCGCATATTCAAACATTGCCAGATCATTACTGCTGTCTCCGAAGACATACGCATGACTTGCATCCATGTCATATCTTTCCATAATAAACTGACATGCTGTCGCTTTAGAAAATCCCTTCTGAATTACCTCATAGGCCTTTCCGCCACGGTCAAGTGCTTCCATGTCATCTCCAAGATACTCACGAAAAGAATCAAAATCACTCTTATCATCTACGTAAACAAACAACTTATCATATTCAAATCTTTCGCTCTCTAAAGACTGTTCGATTCCTATTCCTCTAGATGCAAAATATCTTCTTGTAGATTCTAACCTATCAAATCGTGATATGTGCCCTGGAAAATAACAATCCTCTTGTCCTTCTGCAATAACACCAAGATTACATTCTTTTGCTTTTCGCAGCAGTTCTATACCTCTCTGCTTCTCAATCGAGCTTTTTAGCAAAACTTCATCATGTTCTGTAAGATATGTCCCACAGCCACATAAATACCCATCAAATTGAAATTTTCTCACCTCTGTCGGAATACTACAGATTGTTCTGCCTGTATTAATAAACAGCAGATGTCCTTCCGCTCGTGCTTTTTCCATTGCCTCAATCGCACTTTGCGGTACCTCTTTTGTCACTTCACTCAACACTGTTCCATCAATATCAAAAAACAAGATTGCTCTTTCCATTTTACTTAATCCTAACTCTTATCTATTCTTAAACATTTCTACTATGTCAACCATCTCCTGAGACGGATTGGAGATTACAGCAGTTTGTATAACTTTACACGGTGCATTATTTTCACTTCATCAACCGCTGCTGTTACTGCTGATACACTGCCACCTACAAAAACAAGTGCATGTCCACCGCACTTTGTGTCCTGTGTCACATACTCTACTTCTGCAGTCTTTAACATGCGGTCAACTACGATCACCGCATTGGATTCTCCTTTTACCTCTACCAGGCCATATGCTCCATATTTCTTCATCTTATTTCCCTTTCTTTTCCTTCTCTGATTTCCTCACAAAACAATACTATTCTCATATGTACAACAGACAATTGAACAAATACCTATTTATTAATTGTCATTGCAATTGCTTTTTCCGTATCCTCAGAAGGTGATGCAATCACCGTATGGGAAACAATCTTCGTCAACGGTCTGGCTACATCCAGTGCTGCTTCCATTGCAGCCTTCACGTCAGAGACACTTCCTCTCATCTTCACGCAGGCTCCTGCCGCAAGACGATTTCTCTCCACACCCTGAATCTTTACTGCTGCTGCTTTTGCTGCCGCATCAAGTGCTACAAAACAGATACACTCACTTTCCAGTTCAAATACGCCGATTGCCTGGTTTCTGTAATCCTCTGCCATATTTTTCTCCTCTTCTTTCTGCTGTTCTGATCTTCCAACAGTTTTTGCATATCATATAGCTTTATTATAATACACACCTGACACTTAATCAACTATAACAGCAACTAAAATTCATCAAAAAGCAACATGAAGAAGTTGCTTTCTTGTGGTTTTGTTACTATTTTGTAACTTTATAAGCTGATAACAGTCTTAATTCCACATTCATTTAACTTCTTCATGATTCATTACTTTCTTCTATTTTAAAATCTGTCTGTTATTTTGCAGACTCCACATTCACAGCCCCAAGGTCATCTTGCGAAAACTACAACAAGTACTTTTCCAAGTGCCAGAACGAGAATTGCCGCCGCGATTGCTTCCGGAATACCAGATGCTGTCACAGTTCCCATCACCAGACCGAATACTGCTGTAAGAGCAACTTCTTTTGCCTCGGCATACTGCTGTGCAAACAGGAAATAAATACTTCCCATTACAGTGACAGTATTCACCATTGAACCAACAAATCCCACAATCGGAAGTGCAATAAACTGATTTAGTTTAATCTTTGTAAAAAGTACCCACAGCCATCCTGCTACCACACCGATCAGAATTCTGCATCCAACGGAAATCCAGATTGCCTTCAACGCCCCAGGAATTCCGGTTGTACTTAAAAATGGTGAAAATGCAAAGGATAAGAGTGTCGGAGCCATTGTATTACTAACCAGAGAGCATATACCAAAAATTGCTCCAAGAATTGCTCCTGCACCAGGTCCTAACAGAATTGCTCCGAGGATCACCGGAATATGAACTGTTGTTGCCTTAATGATAGGGAGCTGGATCATACCAAGCGGTGTATTGGCCAGTACGATCACGATCGCTGCCATAAGTGCAACACTAACCATCCAACGAGTGTCATGTTTCTTTGCTTTCATTATTCAATTCCTCCTTGTTATCATTCCCAACTTGCGGGATACAATACAATTACCGGATTAGTATACCATTCCTCTGCCTGCTCAACAAGTATAAAAAGAAATACAATTTCATATATTCTATTAACGATTTTCCGAGGTGAACGAATGAAACTCTCTCTTTCCCGGAAATGTATCCATTTTCCCATACACCCTTTGAAATCAAAAAAATATTGCATTTTATTTCTTATCTTCTCTTATTTTTCAGGTATTGGAGCTGGATTTCTTAAAGAACAGATTTTCGCTTTTTCTAATGAGTCAACTTCGGCTCGCCCCTCTCCTGTCAACCAGAACACCGTGACTTCTATTCCCCGGACGATTTCCTGTGCCCTTCCTGATCTCACACTTTCTTCAGAAGGAAACTGGGGGTTAAGTTTTCAGGAAGAAGGCAAAACTCCTGTTGGAAATGCTTCGATCCAGGAACTTGCATCTATGGATGCTTATTACGCACAGGATACGTCTGAAAAAGTTCTGTATCTTACTTTTGATGCCGGTTACGAAAACGGAAATACACCTGCCATCCTTGATGCACTGAAAAAACATCAGGTAAAAGCCACTTTTTTTGTTGTCGGAACCTACATTGACTCTGAACCTGAACTGATCCGACAGATAATAAAAGAAGGACACACCGTGGGAAACCATACCTGGCATCACCCCGACATGTCCCATATTTCTTCTATAGAAGATTTCCAAAAAGAACTGGAATATGTAGAAACTGCCTATAAAAACGTAACCGGAAAGAATATGACCAAATACTATCGGCCTCCTCAGGGAAAATACAGTGAAGCTAATCTTCAAATGGCAAAAGAACTTGGTTACAAAAGTTTCTTCTGGAGTCTCGCCTATGTAGACTGGTATCAGGATAACCAGCCATCCAAAGAAGAAGCTTTCTCCAAACTCCTCAGAAGGATTCATCCCGGAGCTATCGTTCTGCTCCACAGCACATCTTCCACTAATGCTGAAATCCTGGATGAACTACTGACCAGATGGGAAGAGATGGGATACCATGTACAGCCCCTTGAAAATATCATTTCCACTTCATCTACCACCGTCCAGCAACACACGTAACTATAAATTTTCAACCGCTGCTTTCTCGATTGCAAGACCCTTAGCATATGTTTCCATAAATTTCTCGTATCCTTCCACATCTTCCGCAACCGGATCCATTCCTGTTCCCACTGCATCATGGAATACTTTGTTCTCAAGATAATCTGTCAGCGATTCCTTGTCCTCTTTCTTAATAAGGTAATCGGCAAGCAGTGCGATTCCCCATGCACCACCTTCACCTGCTGTCTCCATAACATAAACCGGTGTATCGATTGCTCCTGCAAGGATTCTCTGTCCAACACCTTTTGTCTTAAACAATCCGCCATGTCCCATCATTCGATCCAATGCAACATGTTCTTTTTTCAGAAGGATATTCATTCCTGTCTTCAATGCTCCAAGAGAAGTATAAAGATGTACTCTCATAAAGTTTGCAAGATTAAATTTGCTGTCAGGTTTACGAACGAATAACGGTCTTCCTTCGTTAAATCCTGTAATATGCTCTCCTGAGAAATAGTTGTAAGCCAGAAGTCCGCCACAATCGGAATCTCCTTCTAATGCTTTGTTATAAAGTGTTCCAAAAATCTGGTTCATATCTGCTGTCATTCCCATACTCTCTGCAAATTCACGGAACAGATTCACCCATGCATTCAGATCTGATGTACAGTTATTACAGTGTACCATTGCTACAAGATCTCCGGCCGGCGTTGTTACAAGGTCGATTTCCTCGTAAGGCTTTGTCAAATCTTTCTCAAGTACTGCCATTGCAAATACACTTGTTCCGGCAGATACATTTCCTGTGCGGACAGCAACGCTGTTTGTTGCAACCATTCCTGTTCCGGCATCTCCTTCCGGAGGACACATTGGAATTTGGGACTGAAGTGTTCCTGTAGGATCAAGCAGTTTTGCGCCTTCTTCTGTCAATACACCTGCGTCTTCTCCGGCAACAAGAACTTCCGGAAGGATTTCACGGATCTTCCATGGGAAATTCTTCTCTGCTGTAAGTTCATCAAACTGATCCATCATCTTCTCATTAAATTTCTTAGTAGCTATGTCAATTGGGAACATTCCTGCTGCATCACCATTTCCGAGCACCTTCTTGCCGGTCAGTTTCCAATGGATATATCCTGCAAGTGTTGTAATATAACGAACATCTTTTACATGTTCTTCACCATTTAAGATTGCCTGGTACAGATGAGCAATACTCCAACGCTGCGGAATATGATAAGAAAAGAGCTCTGTCAGTTTTTCAGAAGCTTCTTCTGTGATCGTATTTCTCCAGGTACGGAACGGAACAAGCAATTCATCATTCTCATCAAACGCAAGATATCCATGCATCATTGCGCTGACTCCGAGTGCTGCAAATTTTGTAAGCTTCACATTATATTTTGCTTCTACATCTTTCACAAGATCCTGATAACATCCCTGAAGACCATTCTGGATTTTCTCCATGCTGTATGTCCAGATATTGTCTACAAGCTGATTCTCCCAGTCATAACTTCCGGATGCGATCGGACTTTTATCCTCATCAATTAAAACTGCTTTGATTCTTGTAGAACCAAACTCAATTCCAAGCACTGCCTTTCCTTCTTCGATTGTTTTCTTAATCTCTTCTTTTCCTCTCATATTTTTGCCCTCCTGTAAAAAATGCGGCGTATAACTCATTTAAGTAAGTCATCGCCGCATCCGATTTTATAACATATGTTTTCTAGCTCTTCTCCGCTCTTTGCGCTTAAGTATGCAGGTGCAATATCAAATAACTGTCTTGCATCCACTCTGTCCTTCGCTCGCCAGTCTGTAGGCTGCTCTTGCATAAGCAATCAGTACAGAGGATGTAAATTCCGGATTGGAATCCAGCTTCAGACTATATTCGATCAGGTGTTTATTCTCACCATCCCATCCTGTCTTTCCGCTACGGAGTACAAATCCACCGTGCGGAATTCCGCTGTGGTTTGCTTTCAGTTCTTCTTCACTGATAAAGTGTACTGTTGTATCGTAATCTGAGAAATAGTTCGGCATTGTCTTGATTTCCTCTTCAACCTTTGCCGCATCTGCTCCTTCTTCCAGTACAACGAAACACTCTCTTGTATGCTTCTGTCTTGTTGTAAGTTCCGGATTCTCTCCATTTCTTACAGCTTCCAGTGCAGCCTCTACCGGAATTGTGTACTGCTTTCCGTCTTTGACACCTTCAACTCTGCGGATTGCATCAGAATGTCCCTGGCTTACACCTTTGCCCCAGAATGTGTAATCATTTCCATCCGGAAGAATCGCATTCGCATACAGTCTGTTCAGGGAGAACATTCCAGGATCCCAGCCTACGGAGATGATTCCTACGTGTCCGCCTTCTTTTGCGGCTGCATCTACATTTGCAAAATGCTCCGGGATTCTTGCATGTGTATCAAAACTATCAATCACATTGAACATCTTTGCGTAAACAGGTGTCTGTTTTTGGAAGATCTGTTGCGCTTCCTCCGCAAATTATCATAACGTCAATCTTATCTTTCCAGTCTTCTACATCTGCCACATTACAAACTACTGCAGTCTCTGTCAGAATCTTAACATCCTCAGGATTTCTTCTTGTGAATACTGCCACAAGCTCCATGTCATCATTCTGCTTTACTGCGCACTCAACGCCTCTTCCAAGATTACCATAACCTAAAATACCAATTTTAATACTCATACTTAAACTCCTTTTTGCTCCGCAGATCCGTCTGCTTTGCATTTTCTTAACGGACAGATTTACGGAGACTTTTTTTCTAATTAGATATTATACCTTTTCGTTTTCTTCATTTCAATGATTTTTCGATGAATTTTTAAGTATTGAAGGTTATCCTCTTAATGATTTTTTATTTTCTAAATGCAAGTTCATTCCATCTGAGTTCATTTTTCAGATTACGGATTGTTGTATCTTTATCAATATATACAGCTTCGATTCCCATCATTGCTGCCCAGTCACCCATCTGTTCTGCAGTGATATCATAAGAGAATGCTGTATGATGTGCACCACCGCAAAGAATCCAGGCTTCAGCTCCTGTTGCGAGATCCGGCTCCGGTGTCCAGAAGTTTGTTGCTACCGGAAGTTTCGGCATTGGTTTTTCATTTTTCTTACAATCAACTGTATTGATGATCAGACGGAAACGGTCTCCAAGATCGATCAGTGATGTTGCGATACCTTTTCCTTCTTTTGATGTAAATACAAGTCTTGCAGGATCTTCTCTGTCTCCCATAGAAAGTGGATTTACCTTGATACTGATCGGGCCATCTGCGATAGATGGGCAGATCTCAAGCATATGAGCCTGAAGGATTTCCTTCTTTTCCCCGGTTACAAAAATTGTATGTATAGTCTTCCAGCATGAAG
>ENA-OQJT01000047-OQJT01000047.1-human-gut-metagenome-genome-assembly--contig:-NODE-47-length-25647-cov-1.556309_pt1 | contig 25647 bp, 28 predicted proteins | sample MGYA00242612_ERZ504779 | MGnify/ENA primary metagenome ERZ504779 (study PRJEB26092, sample SAMD00036366) | human gut metagenome | host: Homo sapiens | study: EMG produced TPA metagenomics assembly of...
AACAGGTGTAAAATGCTTGCATTTTTAAAACTGTTTTTGAAATTTTATTTGGCGGATACGCCACACCGACGAAATGCGTAGCATTTTGGAGGTTGGCTCTGAACAGTTACTATAATATTTTTAAAGGAGATTGTTTATGACTGACCATATTTTACCACATAATCATGGTGAACATTTGAATACAAAACTTCTTATAGATAACATTGCAAAGACGGAGGACTTCCAGATTGTAGCTGACCTGTTCAAGGTCCTCGGAGATAACAGCAGGGTACGCATTTTCTGGCTTCTCTGCCACTGCGAAGAATGTGTGATCAACATTTCTTCCATGATGGACATGAGTAGCCCGGCTGTCTCTCACCACCTCCGCCAGCTGAAATCTTACGGACTGATCACAAGCCGCAGAGAGGGGAAAGAAGTTTACTACAAAGCAGCAGACACAAACCAGGCTCAGCTGCTTCATCACATGATCGAGCAAGTGATTAAAATCACATGTCCTGAAGCTTAACTGTTATTACTGCAATATCACGCAATTAAACAAGTATATCAAAACGGAAAGATATGAATTTCTCAGAGGTATTCATATCTTTCCGTTTTCTCATTGGATTTATTCACATTTATAAAAAAGTTTTACACTTCACCATTTTTAAACTTAATGATCATTTCATTCGTCAAACTGTCTCTGCTCGGCTCCACCGGAATCTCATCCCTTCGGAACCATTCTGCCAGTGCCAGTTCTTCCCGATCTAATGTAATTTCTTCCTCTCCATCCAGGTCGCAATAGAACCCCATCAGGATCGTATCACTGAAAGACCACGGCTGGCTCTTATAATAACGTATGTTCTTGACTTTCAGTCCGACTTCTTCCATGACTTCACGCTGAACAGTCTCCTCGATTGTTTCTCCAATCTCGGTAAATCCTGCAAGAAGTGCATATTTTTTTATATGCTCTCCCGGCGTATTTTGACATCAGAATCTTATCTCCGTCCGTTACTCCTATGATAACTGCCGGGCAGATTTTTGGAAATTCCATATTGCCACAATGATCGCAACGCATCATACGTTCTTTTTCATCATGTCTCATCTTATGTCCACAGCGTCCACAGAACTTGCGATTACGATACCAGTTGTTCAACTGATAACCGGTAATTCCGGCAAATGCAAGATACTGCGGTTCTGCATAACGGAAAGATTCTTTATTCTCCATTGTAAACTCTGACAACCGTTCACGACTAATATTCTGTACCAGATAAAAGCGTTCCTCGTCAATCGTAAACAGATAAACTGCTTCTTCATAAATTTCTTCATTAAGCCGTTCCAAATCACGAAATCTTGGAAATTCAATTCCATCTTTCCTTTTCTTCAGCAGTGCACTTTGTCCTTCGTAATACAATGCATAGCTCTGCGCATCCGGAGGGCATGGTCTGTACTGGTTATCAAACTGATGTGGCTGTATATCCTGAATCATAATTCTTTTCCTTTCTTAAACATAGAACCAAGAACCCAGAGAACTCCACCTGCTCCGATTGCAAAATCTCCCAGGTTATATGTTACTTGATCCAACTTTTCCTTTCCTGTCTTAACTCCGATGTAATCAACAACCTTCTCTTTATGATAACGGTCCGTCAAGTTACTCCAAGCACCTGCTGCCGCAAGTGTGATTCCGGTTTTTCTTAAAATATTGCTGTTCCCTAGAAGTGTCAGCATCTGTATCACTGTCACAATACCTGTTCCTGCTTCTGTAAGCTTTTTCACTTTTTCCGGTTTATTTGCAAAAACTCCCAGGCAGATTCCCGGATTATGGACACGCCGGAGTTCCAGTTTCTCTGTCAGTTTCCTCTTTTCACCCATCTTGAGATTCTTTTCCACATAGTGCTTTGCCCATTGATCCACAAGAAATACCGTGGTTCCACCCAACGGATAGAATTTATTTTTCTTCACGCTATCATCTCCCAGTCATTTCATATTACAATTCAAAGTACTTGTTCCCGGCAACAATTTCTCTACAGCATTTCCAGAAAATCTTTTTCTGAAATAATCGGAACTCCGAGCTCTCTTGCCTTTTTATTTTTTGAAGATGTGGAATTTACGTCATTGTTGATCAAATAATTTGTCTTTGATGTGACACTTCCCGTCACCTTACCGCCACGTTTTTCAATCTCAGCCTTTACCTCTGCACGATTTGCAAAATGTTCAACACTTCCGGTAATAACAAAGTTCACTCCGGCAAATTTCTGACTGTCTTCTGTTACTTCCTCTTCTTCTAATTCCACTTCGCTAAGAAGTCGCTTAAAGATTTCCTGATGCTCTTGCTCTTTAAAATAATCTACATAGCTTTTTGCCATGACTGCTCCGACACCCTGGATCTCGACAAGTTCTGCCTCTTCTGCCTGAAGCACGCGCTGCGGATCATTTCCAAGTGCACGACAGATCACTTTAGCGTTTGCACTTCCGATTCCCGGAATTCCAAGACCGTAAACTAGTCTTGCAAGTGTTGTCTTTCTTGCCTTTTCAATACTGTTCTGAAGTTTCAGGAAAGATTTTTCGCCAAAACCATCCATTGTCATAATCTCATCTCTGTAGTTGTCTAGGTGGAAGAGATCTGTAAAGTCTTTCACATAGCCGTGGAAAATAAATTTCTCCAGTGTTGCCTCTGAAAGACCTTCTATATTCATCGCATCTCTGCTCACAAAAAGTGCAAATGACTTCACATGCTTTGCCTGACATTTCGGATTGGTACAATACAGCGTCTTCGTCTCATTTTCCATGGAAATCTTTGTCGCGCCGCCGCAAACCGGACAGACTTTCGGGATATCTTTCACTCCGCTTCTCGTCAGATTCTCCGCAATCTGCGGAATGATCATGTTCGCTTTGTACACCTGAATCTCATCTCCAATGCCAAGTTCAAGTTCTTCCATGATGCTGATATTATGAACACTTGCACGGCTTACTGTTGTCCCTTCAAGCTCTACCGGCTCAAAGACCGCCACCGGATTGATCAAACCTGTTCGTGATGGGCTCCACTCAATCTCAAGCAGCTTTGTGTTGCGGATCTCATCTGCCCATTTGAAGGCAAAGGAATCTCTTGGGAACTTTGCTGTTGTTCCAAGGGACTGTCCGTAAGCAATATCATCATAGACAAGCACAAGTCCGTCAGACGGAACTTCATTGTGCTCAATCTCACGGGCAAACCATGCTACTTCCTCTTCGATTGTCTCACTTGTCACTTCGTGGTTCTCTACAACATCAAATCCCTGCTTTTCAAGCCACTGCATCTGATATTTTCTGGAGTTTTCAAAGTCCACACCTTCTGCACGTACAAGTGTAAATGCATAGAATCTTACATTTCTCTTCGCAGTGATCTCGTTGTTCAGCTGACGGACGGAGCCGCTGCAAAGATTTCGTGGATTCTTATATTTCGCATCCACATCTTCTATCTCATCATTGATCTTCTCGAAATCTTTATAGGAAATAACCGCCTCTCCTCGCAGTACAAGTTCTCCCTGATATGGAATCTTAAGCGGTACATTCTTAAATACTTTCGCATTGTTTGTAATGACCTCGCCGATCACTCCGTTTCCTCTTGTGACTGCCTTTGCAAGTTCTCCGTTCTGATAAGTCAGAACAACCGTAAGTCCATCCAGTTTCCAGGAGATCAATGCTTTTTGCCCTCCTAAGAATTCCTTCAGTCTTTCCACCTCTTTCGTTTTATCCAGGGAAAGCATCGGACGCTCATGACGCTCTTTCGGGAGCTCACTGAGCACTTCATATCCAACATTTACCGTCGGACTGTTCGCCATTCTTGTACCAAGCTTTTCTTCTAATTCCAGCAGTTCATCATAGAGCTTATCATACTCGTAGTTGCTCATGATTTCTGTATTTTTCTGCTCATACGAACGTCTCGCTCTGTTTAGAAGTTCTACCAGCTCTCGCATGTGATTCATTTCTTTCTGCTCATCTATCATCGCTTCTTCCCTTTCCCATGTCTCGTTCTATTATCTTGTGCTGCTGCCCACTGTTCCTGATATTTTCCTCCGGGCAATACAGAAGAATCTTTCAGCTGATCATATAATTCGTTCAATTCCTGATCTGTCAGTTTTCTATATTGTCCATCCTTCAATCCATCCAATGTAATGTTCATCACACGGACGCGTAAAAGATCCTTCACTTCATATCCGAGAGCTTCACACATTCTGCGAATCTGACGGTTTAACCCCTGTGTCAGGATAATGGAAAATGTATACTTTCCAATCTTTTTCACAGTACACGGACGGGTCACAGTATCAAGGATCGGAACTCCTACTGCCATCTTTTTTAAGAAGTCTTCAGTAATCTCTTTATCAACAGTTACTTTATACTCTTTCTCATGTTTGTTGGCTGCCACGCATCATTTTGTTGATGATATCACCATTATTTGTCATCAACAACAGTCCATGAGAATCCTTATCAAGTCGTCCGATATATGTCACACGCACCGGATAATTCAGGAAACGGACAATGCTGTCCCTCTCTCTGCGTTCTTCTGTACAGACAATCCCGCGCGGCTTATTCACTGCCAGCACGATCATCTCGTCCTGTTTGGAAACGACTTTATTTCCAACTTTCACAACCTGTCCCGGCACGATACGCATACCGGTCTGCGCACGCTGTCCATCAACCGTCACGCGTCCAGTCTCAATGAGGCGGTCTGCCTCCCTTCTGGAACACACGCCCGCCTCGCTCAAATATTTATTCAGCCTTACCGGCTCACTCTTCTGTAAAAATTCTTCTTTGATTCGATTACTCAACTGTAAACACTCCACTTATATTATTGTCTTTGAAAAATGTATTTCCGCTGTATAAAAATAGAACCTCTGAGATTCTGTAGGAATCCATAAGATCATTGATCGTTCCGCTGTAATATCTCGGATCCACAACTACGATTTCTCTGTAGTACGGTGTCAGGAACGGTATAAATGAATTCGCAAAGGAATCTTTCACAAGAAGAAGACGCTTTGTGCTTGTAGAAACTGTACGGATATCAAGCAAGGATGAATTTCCTCCAAGAAATACCGTATATTGATCTTTCTCCTTTAATTTAGAAGAATCATATAAGGATGTGGAACGCTTTCCTTCATCCACATAATCTATGATCAAGTCTGTATCTTCTTCTGTCGGCACATAAATATCAATCTGTTCCTTCTCTCCCAGATTCACTCCGCTTTTTGACGCCAGCATTCCGTTGAAACTGTTAGAAACTGCGTGGGAAACATATTTTCCTGAAAGGTCTCCTTCAATCCCAAGGGATGGTGCCGCCGCCTGAAATGCATAAAATGCACCAAGTGTCGTCCAGTGATGATCCGTTTTGTAATAAATCTTCTCTGTCTTATGTTTATTCAATTCCGTTGACACGTCAATCCACTCAACGCTATCTCCAAGATCCTTTCGCACCATGCTGAACATCTGCGTCTGATCTTCCGGCTTTGCCAATGCTGGAAGTGAATGATTCAGCACATTTGCTGCATCCGGAACAAGCATCATACGAACCGGAATCTTTTTCTGGCTCTCTGAAAATGATTTGATTGCCTTGATATTTGCAGCAAGATGATTCTCGTCCGCAACTTCAATCTGCTCTAACAGCTGTCCATTTCTGCCGATGTAGACACCATTTTCCAGACGACTTCCACAAATCCGGTCTACCGTAACTTTCAGCTTTCTCCACATATCTCTTCCAACAAACTGATCATCCATATAAGCTTCAAATTTCTCATCATAATCTCCGCTTATCAGACTGCTCAGACGAAACTTTGGCTTCGTTGCAAGCATACGGTTCTCCTGCACTGATTTTTCTTTGTTAGGCACTATAATATTTATAATAAGAAATAGAAACAAGATCAGAATAAATATAATACCAACCAATTGCTCCTGTACTTTTCTCTGTCTATCTTTCTTCATCTTTTCACCTTAATTGTTGTCGTTCACTGTTTTCTATAACTCTCTAGAATCTAAAGTACAAAAACGGATTGTACGTATCTGCGATCAGATAAGCAACTGATATTGCCAGCATTCCAAAGAAAACAATTAGCATAATTACAGTCCGTACTGTATGATTCTCAGACACATTCAAAATTGCACGAAGCAGTCTTGATCCAATTGTTGTTGATCCAATTACTGCCAGCAAGTAGAACAGCCAGTGTGTCAGGATCACAAAGAATACTTCTTTACTGGCAAATCCTGCTCCGCCACCAACCATTGCAAAAAGGTAACGAAGTGCTGCTCCAAGGCTTGGACTAAAGAAAAATACCCAGCCAACCAGCACCAGAACTAATGCATAAATATGCTGCAATACACTTGGCCACCGATCCACAATTGCCCCCCAGACATATTTCTCCAGTACGAGAACTACTCCGTAATAGATTCCCCATACAATAAAATTCCATGCAGCTCCATGCCACATTCCGGTCAGCATCCAGACAATCAAAAGGTTTACAATATTTCTTGAAATCGTTACATGATTTCCACCAAGCGGAATATATACATATTCACGGAACCAGGAGCTCAAAGAAATATGCCATCTGCGCCAGAATTCTGTAATACTTTTAGAAATATACGGCACATCAAAGTTCTTCTTGAATTCAAACCGAACATTCTTCCAAGTCCAATTGCCATATCAGAATAACCACTAAAATCAAAATAAATCTGGAATGCATAAGTAATACAGCCAAGCCATGCCATAAGAACTGTCAGACTGCTCGCTGATGTCGATGCTATTTGCTCAAAGATCTTTCCCATCGTATTGGCAAGCACTGCTTTCTTCGCAAGTCCAATGATAAAGAGCATTGCTCCCTGTCCTAACTTTCTTCCGGAAATCTTTCTTGCAGTAAGCTGTTTTTCAATATCTCCGTAACAGACGATTGGTCCGGCAACCAGCTGCGGAAACATGGATACATACAGTGCATACTTTACCAGACTCTGCTGTGCTTTTACCTTACCCCGATATACATCCACAATATAGGAAATTTCCTGAAATGTGTAAAAAGAAATTCCGATTGGTAATGCCAGTTCCCTGTATGGAATACTGATTCCGAACAACGTATTCGTACTTTCTACCAAAAATCCAAAATATTTAAAGAACACAAGCAAAACAATATTTACTGTTATTGCAAAGACCAGTGACCGTTTTGCTTTCGCCTCATTCTCACTCTTATTCTCAATATCCATTCCACAAAAATAGTTTAACAAAATACTGAGTATCATCAGAATGATATAAACCGGTTCGCCCCAGGCATAGAAGATCAGACTGCCTGCAAGTAGCAGGAGATTCTTCCATTGATATGGTGCGATATAATAAACTGCCAGCATGATTGGCAGAAATAAAAACAAAAATGTAATACTACTAAATAACATCTGCTCCCCCTTCTACAGACTCTTGTCAAATGCGCTGCGATATTCAGAAGCTTTCGAAGATACTGCAAAAAAGATATATCTTCCACGAATACTTTCCTGTGAGTCCTCTAAAAGCTTCACCTGTTCCGGCAGATAAGAATCAAAATCTTCTATTCTCTGTGCTTTTCTCTGTGCGATCGCATTTGTCACATTTTCTATCTGTGCATCATTTTTCACCTGTATCACCAGAACTTCCGCTGCTGAAATACTGGACGGAGAAGAATAATACAAAACACCCTTGTAGTCCGCACTGTTCAGTCCATAATTTCTCTTAAGCATCTGGTCATCCATCTGCACAAGTTCTTTACTGTCCAATACACTGCTCACAGCCTTTGATACTTCTGAAAAAGTCCGCTTACTTCCACTTGCATATAGCATCAATATCACAAGATATCCCACGATAATTACTAAAAGTATATATTTCATCGCAGAGATCATTCGCTGTCTTTTCTCTGTCATAGCGTTGCCACCTCCGCCATCTTTTCTGCCCAGATTGGATAGAAATTCGCCTTAAAATGAATTCCATCTTCTTCATAGTACTCATCTTCTATAATATCTGAATTATCAATGTATCCGATTTGCTTCTTTTCACACATTGCTTCTAGTTTTTCATTGTAATCTGCAATATTTGCAAGTGCCGGCTCCTTCTCTACTGCACTTTCCTGCACCGGAAAAACAGCATTCACAAAAATGTGCGCATCCGGCATAGCCTTCTGAATCTTCTTGATCACATCTGAATAATCCTTGATAAACTTGTCTACATCTCCGTTTGTCTTAGTCACATCATTCATCCCATATGCCAGAAAAATAATCTGCGGATCCAGTTGTTTTGCCTGCTCGATCTGATCATCCAGTTCGCTGAAATGAATTCCAATTTTCGCAACAACGCTTGATGTGTTCAGTACATCATACTCTGTGAAACTCGCTGCAATAGAATCTCCCATCACAACAGCACCGGAAAAGCGTTCCTTCATACTTCTTGTATCGGATGACTCTCCCGTACCATCTTTCTTCTCTAACTGATTAATCTTCTGCTCAATTGTCTTTGCGTCAGCAGATTCTTTGCCTTTTATATATGCAATTCCTTCACTGGTGTCGACTGGCTTCTTTGTCAGATTGCTAACACCCTGCACTGCCAGGAGTATCACTGTAATGACCAGCGCACATCCGACCCCGATCCGGATTCCCAGTTTTTGCTTTCTTTTTATTGTTTTCTTCATATATCTATATTCTTTCTGTTTTTTATATACTGTATAGAATCCCATACTGTTTTAATAGTACATTTTTTAGCAATAAAAGTCAACAAATCTGCGCTTGTATCTCGCCATTCCTTTTAGTACAATGATAGGTAGACGATTAAGAACTTAAACAGCTGCGGAGGTATCTGATTTCTATGATTTCACTGACTTTAACAAATGTAAAAAAACTTCATGTCTCACCTTCTGTTAAAAGAGACATTTGACAATTTCTCTTTTATTGAAGGAGAGATTATTACGTTTAATACCTTTCGGATTGACGGGTATATACAGAAAGATTTCTTTGATTCCGAAGAAGAGATTCCGGAATATTCTCTTTGGAAAAATCTGCGTGAATTTTGTTTTTCCTTAATTAAGGGAAAGAAAACACCGCTCGGTTTTCATTTTGTCTTCAGCCTGAATTCAAAGAATATTTCCCGTCTGATTGAACAGAAAGAACTGGGACTTAATCCTGCTGACGTGCAGGGACTATATTTGAATATACGTTACGATGGAACTCATCTCACCTGCGTGACAGGAACTTCCTTCAAGAGTTTTATGATGGATAAGACCCTGGAACGCGAATGGGATGAGATGGTAAAGAAGTTCTTTTTAAAAAAGAGATTGCATTTGAGTTGATGTAAATTTAAAAATCCATTAGCAATGTGTGCCGCAAGGCGCACATAATAACAGCCGCCTCACGGTCAAATGATCGTGAAGCGGCTGAACTTATTACTGCCAATGATGAGAAACTCATGGAACATGTTTCTCATCATTTTACTTTATTATTTTGTCAGAAGCATCATAATATCATTGCTTCTCTTAACGAATGCTGTCATCTCTTCCGGACTTAATGGCTTATGAGCAAGCATTGCAAGGTCATACAGCTGTTTGCAGATGATTGACACGTTCTCGCTGTCTTTGTTCGTTACAAGGAACTGAACAAGTGGATGGTTAGCATTGAGTACCAGTGTTGCCTGGCTTCCGAACATAGATGCATCCATGCCGCCCATACCATACATCTTCATCATCTCCTGCATTCTTCTGTTTTCCTCAGAAAGAACTGCCATAGATGCTACATTCTCATCTTTGAGCTTTTCAACTTTAACATCAAGCTTCTCATTGCCAAGCTCTTTGCGGAAGATTTCAACAAGGCTGTCTGTTGTCTTCTGGAATTCTTCCTTCTCATCTTCTGCAACTTCATCCTTCAGAGAATCATGTACATCTGCATCAATTCTCAAGAACTGAACTTCCTGATGTTTCTGCTCAAGGTATGTGATAAATGCAGAATCAATGTTATGTGTCAGAATAATCGCATCCTGTCCCTGGGCCTTGAACATGTTAATATACTGGCTCTGCTGCACTTCGTCTGTCACATAGAAGATTCTTGTCTTCTCTTCTTCCTTCGCATCTGCGTCCTTAGACTCTTCTGCGTCTGTTTTTGTTTCTTCTGCCTTAGTTTCCTCTGTCTTGGCTGCGTCAGCTTCTTCGCCTTTGGCTTCTTTGATGATATCTTCGAGAGTCATGTATTTATGATCAAGATTCTTGTAAAGCATAGAATTCTTCATTTTCTCGCCGAATTTCTCATCTTTCAGGCAACCGAACTTGATAAATGGACTGATGTCATCCCAATATTTCTCGTAGTTTTCACGGTCTGTCTTGAACATTCCGTTCAACTTGTCAGCAACCTTCTTGGAAATGTAATCAGCAACTTTATTTACAAATCCGTCGTTCTGCAGTGCACTACGTGATACGTTCAACGGCAGATCCGGACAGTCGATCACTCCCTTAAGTACCATAAGGAACTCTGGGATTACTTCTTTAATATTATCTGCGATAAATACCTGGTTATTGTAAAGTTTAATCTTTCCTTCGATGGAATCATACTCTGTATTGATCTTCGGGAAGTAAAGGATTCCCTTTAAGTTAAACGGATAATCCATGTTCAGGTGAATCCAGAACAGTGGTTCCTTATAATCCATGAACACCTTGCGGTAAAAGTCAATATAGTCTTCCTTTGTACACTCACTTGGGTTCTTTGTCCACAGCGGATGTGTATCACTGATAGATACCGGACGTCTTACAATCTTCGCTTTCTGCTTCGGCTCGCCCTCTTCGCCTTCCTTTGGTTCCTCTGTAATATGCTCTACTACAGTATCTGTATCAAGAACATCTGCCTCATCGATTGTATCGTACTCCGGCTCTGCATTTGCCTTGGAGAGGAAGATCTCTACCGGCATGAAAGAACAATATCTCTCAAGCACTTCTCTTGCACGGTATTCATTTGCAAACTCAAGGCTATCCTCATTCAGGAACAGTGTGATCTCACTTCCAACTGTTGTCTTATTTCCTTCCTGCATCTCATACTCTGTACCGCCCTGACTTGCCCAGTGTACCGGCTTTGCGCCTTCTTTATAAGAAAGAGTATCAATCTGAACTTCGTCTGCTACCATGAATGCAGAATAGAATCCAAGTCCGAAGTGTCCAATCATCTCATCGTCTGTTGTCTTATCTTTATATTTCTCAAGGAACTGTGTCGCACCTGAAAATGCGATCTGAGTGATATACTCCTCTACTTCTTCTGCTGTCATACCAAGTCCGTTATCGATAAACTTCATTGTCTTCTCTTCTGGATTGACAATTACTTCGATCTTCGGTTTGTATCCTTCCGGAAGTTCATATTCTCCCATCATATCCAGCTTTTTCAGCTTAGTGATCGCATCACATCCGTTGGATACAAGTTCACGTACAAAGATATCATGATCGGAATAAACCCATTTCTTGATAATAGGAAAAATGTTTTCGCTGTCAATTGATAAAGTACCTTTTTTAACTGCCATTTTACTGCACTCCTTTTTATTTATAATCTATCCGTAACTGCTCAGTTACGTTTCTTTTAATATCGGCTGTCAATCAGCTTTTTCGCTGATATCGATAGTATATTTGCTTGCCTAATGGACATTCTAGTACAGCAAAATTTAAAAGTCAATAGAAAATTAGCACTCCTTTCAAAAGAGTGCTAATAATTCCATTAAAAGTATAAAGTTTTTATGAACTATACCGTCTCCGGCTCCGGATAATCCTCTCCGAATGTCTCAACAGTAACTTTCTTCATTACCTGTTTCTCAAGCGGGCGGTCGCTGTAGTCTGTTGCTGTCTCAGCAATCTTATTCACTACATCCATTCCTTCTGTGATCTTACCGAATGCAGCATAAGCTCCGTCAAGATGTGGCGCTTTCTTGTGCATGATAAAGAACTGGCTTCCTGCTGAATCCGGATGCATTGCACGTGCCATAGAAAGAACTCCTGCATCATGTACAAGGTTGTTCTCTACACCGTTCTGCGCGAACTCACCTTTGATTGAGTATCCCGGGCCACCCATTCCTGTTCCGTCCGGATCTCCGCCCTGGATCATGAACCCGCTGATCACGCGGTGAAAGATCACTCCGTCATAGAAGCCTTTCTTTACGAGTGACACAAAATTGTTCACTGTGTTCGGTGCAACTTCCGGATACAGTTCTGCTTTCATAATATCACCATTTTCCATCTCAAATGTAACTACTGGATTTGCCATGTTTAATTCCTCTTTTCCATAGATTTAATGACTCTATTGTAGCGGATTTATCTAAGAACTTCAAGATACATCTATTATTTCAAACGTTCTCGGTAAAAATACGTTACTGTTCAAAGATTTCTGTGAACAGTAATCCCTATCAATCCGCCTTTTTCCTTATACCCGGTATTCCACAGTTCCTTCAGTGAAAATGTTGTTGCTTCCCCATAAGTTGCCACTTTGATCAGAAGATCATCTGCTGTCTCTTCATATCCGATACATAAAAACCAGTGCCATACAAAATCAGCAAATTTCTTGTCTTTATGACGCAACATCAGATATGGAACCGGCGTTCCTTCGTTGATTTTCTTCTTAATGAATACTGCTGCTTCTCTTGCTGTATGTTCACCGGAAAATTCTTTGAATTCCACCTTTTCTCCTATATCTTCCAGATACTTTCCAAAGCCTTCTGTGTACATCCACAACTTGTTCACCCCACTCATTCTTGGGCGAAGATATGGTTTCATTTTCATGGAAAACTGAATATATCTTCTTTACTCAGATTCTCTGCATCAAAAGGATACAGGTTCTTCTTTCCTTTATATTTTGCAAATAGATACAGCAATCACACGCTGTTGCCGCAGCGCATCCGCCGATGTGCATCACCACATTGCGGAACCAGTCCTGATTGCCGCCTACTTCTCCGTCTATTATAAAATAATCCAGAATCTGTTTCATTTCTGTTGTTCTTCCTCTCTGTAAAAAATCTTGTTTTATCTCTTATCATTCGGTCCGTTATTATTTTACAAGCTGCATTTCTACTGTCATTTCCTACTGATCTGTACATATTAACTGTAATTATAACCTCATATGGTTGAAATGTACACTTTCCCCTCCTTTTTTTAGTCACTCGTGACATTGTTGATTTTCGTGCCTAACGCTATACTAAGTACATAAGTTAAACAAACCAAAATCAACTACCAATTAAAAAACAAAACCAAATTTAGTCAAACAAGTAAAAAGTAATCATTTAAGGAGGCACTTATAATGGCAAGTTTATCTCTTCAGGGAATTCAGAAAATTTATCCTAACGGATTTCACGCAGTAAAAGATTTCAATCTTGAAATCGCTGACAAGGAGTTCATCATCTTCGTAGGACCATCAGGATGTGGTAAATCTACAACACTTCGTATGATCGCTGGTCTGGAGGATATCTCCGGCGGTACATTCAAGATTGACGGAAAGGTAATGAACGACGTAGAGCCAAAGGACCGTGATATCGCAATGGTATTCCAGAACTACGCTCTGTATCCACATATGACAGTATATGATAACATGGCTTTCGGACTGAAACTTCGTAAAGTTCCGAAAGATGAGATTGATAAGAAGGTTCGTGAGGCTGCTAAGATCCTTGATCTTGAGAAACTGCTCGACCGTAAACCGAGGCCCTTTCCGGTGGACAGAGACAGCGTGTTGCTATGGGACGTGCTATCGTTCGTAATCCTAAGGTATTCCTTATGGATGAGCCACTTTCCAACCTGGATGCTAAACTGAGAGTTCAAATGCGTATTGAGATTTCCAAACTTCATGAGAATCTGGGTGCTACAATCATCTACGTAACACATGACCAGACAGAAGCTATGACACTTGGAACAAGAATCGTTGTTATGAAAGACGGAGTTGTTCAGCAGGTAGATACACCACAGGCACTTTACAATACACCATGCAACCTGTTCGTAGCAGGATTCATCGGATCACCTCAGATGAACTTCATGGATGCAAAATGTACAATTAAGGGAAATGATGTTACTCTTACAGTTGGAAAACATGTTCTTAAGGTACCGGCTTCTAAGAAGCAGGCACTGATCGATGGCGGATATGACGGAAAGACAGTTGTTCTTGGTATTCGTCCGGAAGATGTACATGATTCACAGGCGTTCATCAGTAACTCTCCTGACAGCGTAATTGAGTCTACAATCAAAGTTTACGAGCTGCTTGGAGCAGAAGTATTCCTGTACTTTGATCTTGAGGGAACTCAGATGACAGCACGTGTTAACCCACGTACAACACTCAGAACCGGAGATCACGCAGTATTTGCACTTGATATGGAAAAGATTCATCTCTTTGACAAAGACACAGAGTTGACTATTACAAACTAATCCTTTACAATTAAACTAAACACGGAGGGGGCTGTACTTTTCTCGGAAGGTGCAGCCTTTCTTCCATCTATTATTATTTTGTTTTATTTACGGAGAAGTACTAATGGCTAATACATCCGAACTTGAAAAAGGACTCAATGAACTAAAACGTTTAACAGGAATCACACTTGCATTGACTGCCGAAGACTCTGAGCAAGAACAGATGGCCCTGGAACAGATCCGTTGCCTCTGCCTTGCCTACCGGGAAAAATATAATAAAAATGATTTTCTTATGGGACTGATGACCGGCGGTGTTCCTTCTTATGACGTACAGCAGCGTGCCGCACGTCTTCACATTGCGCCGGAAGAAAATCGAATTCTCTTTTTGATTGAAATGAAGGAACCTGATGAGATTGTAGGAGAGATTCTTAAAAATCTGTTTCCTTCTCAAACAAAAGCTTATATCGTTCCTGTTTCAAAAGAGCGACTGGCTGTATTATATCCATTTCATGAGACAAAGGATTCCAAAGATTCTGCTGATGAATATGCAAGACATTTGGCTCATGCGATTGTTGATACACTGAATGCGGAAGCTCTTGCACATGTTCAGGTTTCTTTTAGTCAGATGATTCCTTCTCTTTTGGAATTATCCGTGGCTTTTCGGGAGGCAAGCCTTGCACTGAAGGTTGGAAAACTCTTCTATCCGGAACAGACTGTCTTTCCATACAATAAGCTGGGGATTGGACGCCTGATTTATCAACTTCCTGCTTCTCTGTGCGAAAGCTTTCTCCAGGAAGTTTTCTTAGACGAGATTCCTGACAAGTTGGACGATGAGACGCTCTTGACGATTAACCGTTTTCTTCAGAACAATCTGAACATTGCTGAGACTTCACGCCAGCTCCATATGCACCGCAACACGCTGATCTATCGTCTGGAACAGATTGAAAAGCGTACCGGTCTTGATTTGAGACAGTTTGAAGATGCAATGACATTTAAGATTGCAACAATGGTTATGAACTATCTTCATGCTGAAAAAGGAAAAAATTGCACTGCGGTGTAATTGATATATATTAAATACTATATAAGAAAGGACTTATAACTTATGAATGACGCATTATGTGAACATATTGTAGCCAGAAAGTCAAAACCAATGGATTTTATCATCCGCATTCTTATTATTGTAGTGATCGTTGCGGTCGCAATCGTAGGACTTCCGTTTCTTGGATTTTTTGCATTTGCACTTGCAGCAATTTTGGCTTTACTTGCTTATTATTTTGCATTTCCACTCTTAAATGTGGAGTATGAATATTCCCTTCTGAATCACGATCTGGATATTGATGCAATTTACAGCAAAGAGAAAAGAAAATCCAAAATGAACTTAGATATTCAGAATGCCGAGATTATTGCACCAAAAGGATCTCACCGACTGGACTCTTATCATCCGGAAGCAACTTGCGATTTTTCATCCGGAAATGCAAATGCAAAGATTTTCGCAATCATGATCCCGATCAATCAGAAAATGACTTGTGTTTATATTGAACCTGATGAAAATATGATTGAACATATGAAACAATGGATGGGAATGAAGATGTTCGTAGATTAATATTGAATGTTTATTTCTAACTCAAACAAGTACCACAATCAGCAACTACTAATTGTGGTACTTGTTTTTTCTTTTCTGTCTGGTTGTAAATTACAAATTACAATTACATACGCAAGACATCATAATCTTATTTTTCAACAACATCTGCTATATATTTACATGCGGCAAGTGCGGCTACTGCACCGTCCGCTGCCGCTGTTGTAAGCTGACGTACTTCTTTTGTCCGGCAGTCTCCTGCTGCATAAATTCCCGCTTCTGATGTCTTGCAATCTTCTCCGGCAACAATAAATCCACCCTCATCTAACTGAACAACATCAGCAAATTTTTCATTCTGTGCAATCTGTCCGACAGCTACAAAAATTCCGGAAACAGCAAGTTCTGATTCTTCTCCTGTTACTTTATTCAAAAGCCGCAGACTTTCCACCATCTGCTCTCCACGGATTTCCTGAACAGTTGTATTTAAGATAAACTCTACATTTTCTTTCTCTTGCAGACGTTTTACAATCTGATCTTCTCCCCGAAATTCGTCTCTTCTGTGAATCAGATAAACTTTGCTACAGTAATTTGATAAAAATTCTGCATCCTGGAGTGCTGTACTTCCACCTCCGACAACTGCAACTTCTCTTCCCCGGAAAAACATTCCATCACAAGTTGCGCAGTATGAAACTCCTGCTCCAGTCAGACGTTCCTCTCCCGGAACGCCAAGATGGCGGTGTGTCACACCCGTGGCAAGAATAATGCTTTTACATTCATATTCTTTTTCCGTTGTTACAATCACTTTATAATCCGCTTCTTCACGGATACCTGTCACCTGCTCCATTATGGTCTGTGCCCCCAGCTTTACTGCCTGATCCATCAGATTCATAGAGAATTCACTGCCACTCACACTTGCAATTCCTGGATAATTTTCCACATTCGGAGAAGATGTGATCTGTCCGCCGAAGGTTGTTCCCTCGAAGAGTATGGTCTGCTTTCCTGCACGCTGGCCATAGATAGCCGCAGTCATCCCTGCAGTTCCGCCACCAATGATTCCAATATCATAAATCCCCATATTTTTTTCCTTTCCCAACAAACTGTTTCTACATTTTCTGATTGCTGTAATTCATTTTTCATTTACGCTAAACTGTAATATGTTTCAATCACTTCTTACATATTTCTGGACATATCTGCACAGACTTTCTCTGCCTCGATCACTGCGCTTCTAAGTCCAAATTTCTCAAGTACACGCACTGCCTCAATCGTTGTTCCTGCCGGTGAACACACCATATCTTTCAGTTCTCCCGGATGCTTCCCTGTCTCGAGTACCATCTTTGCACTTCCAAGTACTGCCTGTGCTGCGAACTGATACGCCTGTGGTCTAGGCATTCCCTCGGCTACCGCCCCATCTGCCATTGCCTCGATGAACATAAAGATATATGCCGGTGAACTTCCGCTGACTGCAACAACTGCATCGATCAAATGCTCCGGCACGATTTCTACTTTACCAAAAGAGCTAAGAAGCTCCAGTGCATAGTTCTTTTCTTCTTCTGTCACTGCATCATTCGGGCATGCCGCTGTCATTCCTTCTCCAACTAATGCTGGTGTATTCGGCATTGTTCTTATAATCTTAACTTTCTTTCCAAACTGCTCTTCCAGCCATGCGAGAGTCTTGCCCGGTGCGATTGTAATAATCAGCTGGTCTTCTCTTACTGCATCTTTGATCTCAGCAATTGTCTGTGCATAGAACTGTGGTTTTACAGAGAGAACTAATACTTCTGCTTTCTGTGTTACTTCTATATTATCTGCTGTCACATGAATTCCATGCTCTTTTTTCGCACGTTCACGTCCTGCTTCCATAATATCTGAACCGATGATCTCTTCCGGGGCAATAATTCCCTTTTTGATGATTCCGCCCATGATTGCTCCTGCCATATTTCCTGTTCCGATAAATCCTAATTTCATGATCTTAAGTCTCCTTTTCTTTTATCATTACTGTTCTAAGAACCGTGTCCAGTAACTTTTTATCTACATGTATCCGTCTCTCACCCAGAATTTTTTCTCATCCTCTAACGGAATTTCTTCCGTATCTATCCAGTCGATTGTAATAAACTGATTTCTGTTCAGTCCTTTTAGCAGTTCATTGATCAGCCATTCCCGTCCCTGAACTTCCATTGTAACGGTTCCATCCCATTCGTTCTGAACCCAGCCAACCAGATTTAGTGAATTCGCCAGATATTTCGCTGTATAGCGGAATCCAACACCCTGTACACGACCGTGAAAAACAATGTGCTTTCTAACTTCTGCCATATCTGATCACTCCCTTGAAGCAATTTATGTTGTACACTACCGTTATTCTAACACATTTTTTTACCTTGTACAGTTCTTTTCGGTAAACAGTTCCTGCTTCCTGTGTTATAATGGGAATAACTTTTCTGAAGGAGGGCTTCGAGAACGAATGAGTAATTATGAAACATCTCAGACTTCTGATCTGAAAGAATTGATAAATAAATTACGAGATACACAGACTCTCTCTAAAAATGAATGGATTCGGCTAATTGACGGAAGAACCCCTGAACTTGCCGACTGTTTATTTAAAAATGCGCGCGAAGTACGAATCACTCACTATGGACATAATGTTTATGTCCGCGGACTAATTGAATTCACTAACTATTGTCGTAACGATTGTTATTACTGCGGCATCCGCAAAAGTAATCTGAATGCACATCGCTACCGTCTTACCAAAGAAGAGATTCTTAACTGTTGCAAAACCGGATATGAACTTGGTTTTCGCACCTTCGTTCTTCAAGGTGGTGAAGATGGCTGGTTCACAGTTCCGCGTCTGGCTGACATTGTCTCTGACATACATAAGAGCTGGCCGGACTGCGCAATCACGCTTTCCGTTGGAGAGATGGAGCATGATGCATACCAGACTTTATTTGATGCCGGCGCTGACCGTTATTTACTTCGTCATGAAACTTATGATGATGCACATTACCGTATGCTTCATCCTGCTTCCTTAAGTGCACTTCACCGGCAGAACTGCTTATGGGATTTAAAATCGATCGGCTATCAGATTGGAACCGGATTCATGGTCGGTGCACCTTTCCAGACAACTGAGAATCTTGCAGATGATATGCTTTTTCTAAAGGAACTGAATCCGCATATGGTTGGAATCGGTCCGTTTATCCCTCACCACGACACACAGTTTGCGGATGAACCTGCCGGAACGTTGGAATTGACACTTTATCTGCTTGGATTGATTCGTCTTATGCTGCCAAAAGTCCTCCTTCCGGCAACAACTGCTCTCGGTACGATTTCTCCGACCGGAAGGGAACAGGGAATTCTCGCCGGAGCTAACGTAGTTATGCCAAACCTGTCTCCAACAGAGGTTCGCAAAGATTATTTGCTTTATGATAACAAAATCTGCACCGGTGATGAATCGGCACAGTGCAAGAACTGCCTGGCTCAAAGAATGGAGTCTGTCGGATATCGCGTTGTTGTAGATCGAGGAGATTCCTTGAATAAGTAAAAAGGAGGTTGCTGGTCGCACATTGTGTGAACAGTAACAAAAGGAGTCCATGGTATGCGACATATCGCATTTCCACGGACTCCTTTTTTATTCACACCTCGCCTCACAACGCAGTGTCGTCATTTCATTTTCTTTGCTATCTGTAAGAATTACTCTACAACAGCTAAGATCTCAATCTCAACGAGAACAGCCTTCGGAAGATCCTTAACTGCTACACATGAACGAGCCGGTTTGCTTGTGAAGTATTTCTCGTATACTCCGTTGAATGCTCCGAAATCTGCAATATCTGCAAGGAAGCATGTTGTCTTTACAACGTTGTCAAAGCTTGATCCAGCTTCTTCAAGAACAGCAGCGATGTTAGCGATAACCTGCTCTGTCTGTCCTTCGATTGTTGTAGCATCTACATTACCTGTAGCCGGGTTAATCGGAATCTGTCCTGAAGCGTATAACATTCCGTTAACTACCTTTGCCTGAGAATATGGTCCGATTGCAGCTGGTGCCTTTGGTGTTGAAATTGTTTTCATTGAATTCTACCTCCTGATTTATTGAAATTATAAGTTCTTAATGAAATTATATAACGTTAAAATCGTTTAGTCAATAAAATTTCATTCACTTAACTATTTTTCATCGACTTCTTTTTCACACAAATCTGTCTATCCATGATAAAATAAAACCATCAATAAACTATTTGTCTGTAAAGAAAAAATGAGTTGTATTCAATACAGGCAGAAAGGACGCATGATTATGCCAATCGGAAATTTAAAATTAACTTCACTTGATAAAAAAATTCTGCACTCATACTGTCAGACACTCGATGGACTTTCCAACTATCTCGGAAACGGTTATGAAATTGTCCTACACAGCCTGGAGGATTATGAACACTCTGCGATCAAGGTCATCAACGGATATCACACCGGACGTGCCGAAGGAGCCCCGATTACAGACCTTGCATTAAAGATGCTGGAGCAGATCCGCCGCAATGAAGAGAATGACCATGGTGTTATTTATTTTTCCACAAATGTAAAAGGAGAACCTCTGAAGTCAACTACAATTCCTGTCAAAGGAGAGAAGGACAGAATTATCGGACTGCTGTGTATCAACTTTTATATGAATACAACGATGGCAGATTTCTTCCGCAACTTTGCTGTTCCGATTCCATCTGATTCTGACGGTCTTACAGTCTCCGGTCAGATTCATGAAACATTTTCCCAGAGTAGTTCTGATCTTCTTGAGCAGACCATTCAAACCGTTCGCCAAGAAGTATTGATGGATTCAGCAATATCGAGCACAAATAAGAATAAAGAAATCATTTTTCGCCTTTACCAGCAAGGAATCTTCAATCTGAAGGATGCGGTTATTACAATCGCCGATGCATTGGGGATTAGTAAGAATACTGTATACCTGCATCTACGCAATCTTGAGAAAACGAACAATTAATGCTACGTGATATGCAAATTACTGATATCTACACATCAAAAAGGACAGAGCCACTTTCGTTTTACCTGAAATACCATTTCAAATTTCATTTCATTCGAAGTGTCCTGTCCTTTTTCATCCTTTATTTTCCTGCCGGCATATATCTCAGAAGTTCTCCCGCCACGCTGGAGATTGGCATTGTCTGAAGCCATACATGTCCAGGTCCGGTGACAACTGTATTGAACACACCTTCACCACCGAATACCATATTCTTAAGTCCCGGTACTGTCTGAATTTCCATACTGCAAGTCGCATCCATTGCTGCAAGATATCCGGTATCCACTACGATCTGCTGTCCCGGTCTCAGTTCATATTCTACCACATGTCCGTCAAATTCCAGAAATGCTATTCCATTTCCTGAAAGTCTCTGCATGATAAACCCTTCTCCACCAAAAAATCCTGCTCCGAATTTCTTTTGAAAGAAAATAGAGAGATCAACACCTTCTTCTGAAGCGAGAAATCCTGACTTCTGTACAATCAGTTCCTGGCCCGGTGCAATCTGGCGCGCTACGATCTGCCCCGGAAAACTGGATGCAAATGCGATCATCCCATTACCTCCCGTTGCTGTATAACGGTTCTGGAACAATGCCTCGCCTGAAAACATTCTTCCAAATGCTTTTCCGATTCCTCCGTTGGAAGTTGTCTCCATTTTCATATTCGGAGACATCCAACTCATAGAACCGCGTTCTGTAATCATTCTTTCTCCATTCTCCAGATAGCAGACCACTACCGGAAGGGTATCACCTTTGATTTCATATCTCATGGTTTATTCCTCCTGAATCATTCTTCCTAACATATTCTGTAAAGTTCCATCTATTCTAAGAATACTATTCTTTTACAACATTTTCCAGTCCCTAATCTTCTTTTTTCTCGCTCATCTCCAATTTAGGAAGTATGATCTCCGCCTTGAACAGGTCTGCTTCTGTTGTAATATTTAAATTACCATGCTGTAGCTGTGCAAAGCTCTTGGCAATTGCCAGGCCAAGTCCAGATCCTCGGTATTTCTTGAAGAATCTCCTCTTACAAAACGGTCCGTGATCTCCTCTGTATTGAAATTCAATTCCCCTGCGGAAACATTTTTCATAAAAATCTGCACGTCATCCGGCCGCTCATTCATTTCTATATAAACTCTCGTATGCGGCATTGCGTATTTTGTAATATTAACAATCAAGTTCTCAAAAATTCGATATGTTTTTTCACTATCCAGCCAGAGAACTACTTTGTCCTCCGGAAGTTTCCAACGGAATTCCAGATGTGCTTCTCTAATCTTTTCCTCGTTCTCAAGCTCCGCCTGACGGATCAGTCCTACGAGATCCACTTTCATGTAATTCATCTGGATAGTCTTACTTGCTGCCTTACTCATCTCAAAGAGATCCTCAATCAGGGCTTTCAGACGAAGAGATTTTCTCTCAAGTACTTCTGTATATTCTTTTCTCTTTTCTTCGTCTTTTTCATTCTTTAAAAGGTCAATATAAGTGATGATCGCAGTCAGCGGAGTACGGAGATCATGAGAGACATTTGTCACAAGCTCTGTCTTCATACGCTCATTTTTCACTTCTTCATCCACCGCTTTCTTGAATCCGCTCTGAATCTTCTTTAATTCATCCTGAATCGGACGGAAGATTCCGACATCACCTTCGATTGGAAGATCTAGCTGTCCTTCTGCAAGCTGATTTGTTGATTTAAGCAGAAGCTGATATTTCTTCTTGATTCCATTTAGCACTTTCTTCATTACAAAGAATAAAATGATAGAATAAACAATTAATGGTATCAGTCCTATGCTGTAAGAAAATAATTTCACTACTAAGAGCAGAAGAAAGTTCAAGATCACGATTCTGAGGATTCCTTTATTTCCTTTATCCCGCAGATCCATCTGAAGAATTGCTTCATATTGATGATGCAAAAATGCTTTCATATCTTTCCATGCTTTCTTCAATAAATGTCTCTTTTCATGTACTTCTCCACGATTTTCCTTTCCCCAACGGATCAGCATTCCTACTATTGTGTGTTCTTCCCAGTAATTTCTTCCCTCTGTAAATATAAGTCGAAGACTCTCTGCCACACAGAAGAAAACTCCCAGTAGGCAGAACCAGATACCCCAGTTGATTCCCAGCATACTGATTGTATTCCACATAATATTTCCTGACGGGTGATAGTTCTCAAAAGACCAGTATACTAAACCTGCAAATGCATCATAGCCTATACCCAATGCAGAAATCCCCAGAATCACTGCAAGTTCAAATGGCATGCGGAATATTTTTCCTTCGTATCTTCCAACTTTTGGAATACATGGAAGAAGTAATGCTGCAAGCAGAGCTCCTAAAAAGAAGAGTGCAGCGGAACTCCAGAACATGGAATAATTATAATCCACATACTCGTCTTCCTCCTGATTTGCAGAAATGAATTCATCATAATTTGCATCTGTCATTCCATAGACGATACTGATTCCGTTTGTCTGCTCTTCATCGTCAATCTGATCCTCAAGATCTGCATCCATACAATAATAAGACAGATCTTTCTCCACATCGTACGCTTCTTCCGGTGACAGTTTCGTACCGCTAACTGTTACATTTGACATTGTTCCGGATGTGCCATACTTATATTCGATTTTGAGAACATAAGAATTATCTGACTTCAAAGCCTCGTTTGTCTGGTCGTCATTTCCTGCAAGCAAGGGATTCCCTTCTTTGTCAAAGATCTGATAATCCATATATTTTTTAAAAAGAGAGAATGCACTGTCTGACATTAATTCCATCTGTTCCGATGCATCCATCGCATCTGTGACCTCGCTATAGAGAAGGCGATTTCCTGTCGCAAGGGAATAGTCCATTCGCTCAATACACTCTTCAACATCATCTTCTACTGTAAATGTTGATGCGATATTTTTTCTTACCACATAATAACTTTCCACAACACCTGCTGCGAATAAGCTAAGAATTACTATCGTTATAATTGTTCTTATCTTACGGTTGCTTTTCAAGTTTGTATCCAACTCCCCACACCACCTTTAAATATTTTGGTTTCTTCGGATCGATTTCAATCTTCTCCCGAATATTTCTTACGTGTACCATGATCGTATCTGTATTAATTGCCTTTTCCTGCCATACTCTTTCGTAAATCTCTTCGGATGAAAAGACTCTTCCCGGATTCTTTGCCAAAAGAAGCAGAATCTTGTATTCGATCGGAGTTAATTTCACCGGATTGCCATCCATTGTGACTTCTACCGTATCCTCATTAATCTCAAGTCCTCCGATCACATGTACATTTTCCTGTGGTGTGAGCTTCTCCAGAAATCTGCGGTAACGTCTCAGCTGGGAATTCACACGGGCCATCAGTTCCATCGGTGTAAACGGCTTTGTCACATAATCATCCGCTCCGATGTTGAGCCCTGTGATCTTATCAACTTCCTCTGATTTTGCTGACAACATGATTACAGGAAAATCGTATTTCTCGCGCAACTTCATCGTCATACGAATTCCATCCATACGTGGCATCATGATATCAATGATTGCCAGATGGATTTCTTCCTTCTCAAGGACTTCTAATCCTTCGATGCCGTCTGCTGCCTGAAACACCTTATACCCCTGACTCTGCAGATAAATCTGTACACCTTCTCTGATCTCTTTGTCATCCTCTACAATTAATACGTGATTGATCTCCATTTTGTTTCCTCCTAAAAAAATAACCTCCTTTATCTATCTACAGAATACTCTGTAAATCTAAAGGAGGCTTTTATATGTTTCAAAAGATTTTCTTAAGCTTACTATAGCTTTTTCAAAAATATTGGTCTCTTAGTTCTCTGCATTCTGCTCTCTGAAGAAAATCTGACCCGTAGAAGCGTCCATTCCATCCACAATTGCCAGTGACTCCAGCTGGAATCCAAGGTTACGGATGATTCTTCCGCCTGACTGGAATCCTTTCTCAATTGCAATTCCGATACCTTCTACTGTAGCTCCTGAAGACTGAACGATCTGAATCAGTCCCTGCAGTGCACATCCGTTCGCAAGAAAATCATCAATAATAAGTACATGATCATCCTCTGAAAGGAACTTCTGTGAAACAATCACATTATTCTTACACTTATGTGTGAAAGATTCAACCTCTGCTACATACATCTCGCCGTCTAAATTGATGCTCTGAGACTTCTTTGCAAATACGACCGGTACATCAAAGTGTTCTGCTACGATACAGGCAATTCCTATACCGGAAGCTTCTATTGTAAGAATCTTATTGATGTTCTTGTCAGCAAATCTCTTCTTGAATTCTGCACCCATCTGATTCAAAAGTTTAATGTCCATCTGATGATTCAGGAAACTGTCAACCTTGAGAACATTGCCCTCTTTTACAATACCGTCTTTTACAATTCTTTCTTCCAAAAAATTCATCTTTCTACCTCTTCCTCTGTAATTTCCCCAAAATGTGTTACTGCTCAGTGTAACCCCAAAAATATTTCTTAAAGTATAGCACAACTCCATATAAGAAACAACGTTAACAGGACGAAAAAATAGTACAAAAATAATTGAAAAAAAGCACTTTCCTTATCCGGTTTATCAAAACCGAATCTACGGAAAATGCTTTGCGCTATTTCTGTACAACTATGATTCTGTGCTCCGAAATTCGGGCAGCAAAAAAGCGGGTGATGGGAATCGAACCCACGTATCCAGCTTGGAAGGCTGGTGTTCTACCATTGAACTACACCCGCATTTCGTGTC
>ENA-OQJT01000049-OQJT01000049.1-human-gut-metagenome-genome-assembly--contig:-NODE-49-length-25491-cov-1.107120_pt1 | contig 25491 bp, 19 predicted proteins | sample MGYA00242612_ERZ504779 | MGnify/ENA primary metagenome ERZ504779 (study PRJEB26092, sample SAMD00036366) | human gut metagenome | host: Homo sapiens | study: EMG produced TPA metagenomics assembly of...
CGAGCAGAATCAGATGGATCTGTTCTGTCATGAGGATGTCGAGCGCCTCCATGCCGTTGTAGGCTTTTTTACCTTGTAGCCTTCCAGTTCTAATAGTTTGCCGAGAGACCTTACGATTTCCTGGTCGTCGTCTACGACTAATATGTTGTATTGGTTCATCTTGTTTTTCCCCTCTTGGTTCTATGGTGTTTATCATAGCAGAGAAAACGGAGATTATTTGGATAAAAAACTGACATTTTTCTTAAAATGTAATCCCCCATTACGTTTTCCTGCTTTTTTTACAAAAAAAACACTGATTGGTAGAATTGTAAGCTGGTGTAAAAAATAAAAACAAACGCATATAAATTAGTAAAAATGCCTGCCATAGCAACTGAAAATGTGGAAAAAGATAAAAAAAGTCAATATAAGTGGACAAAATACACAATATCAAACGGGGATTTTATTTGATATGATGTAAATATCACAAATAATCAAAGAAAATGCGTAATAAAAACGCACAAAACAACGGAAAGGATGGGGAGTATGGCGAAGGAAAAAATGAAAAAGAAAAAAGGAGCGAAAATTACCCCTGCAATCTTGTGGAAACAGCGTTGGCTGCTTGTGATGTCAGTACCATTTGTAATCTGGCTGATTATCTTCAAGTACATTCCGCTGTGGGGATGGACCATGGCATTTCAGGAGGTAAAACCTGCGACATTTGCACTTCCGATCTGGGAGAGAACCTGGGTTGGATTTCAAAATTTTACAGATGCATTCAAAGACCGTCTGTTCACACAGACATTAATCAACACATTGGGAGTAAGCTTCCTTGACATCGCGGTTGGAACGATCGCAGCAATCGCATTTGCGGTTCTTCTGAACGAGATGTTCTTTATGAAGTTCAAAAAAGTAACGCAGACCATTTCTTATCTGCCGCACTTTGTATCCTGGGTTATCATTGCAAGTATTGCAAAGAATATTTTCAACGACGGCGGTGTTGTTGACAGTATCTTCGGCAAGAACCTGCACCTGATGAGTTCCAACTCACCGCTTATCTGGGTAACCATTATCCTGATTAACTGCTGGAAAGAGGTTGGCTGGAACGCAATTATTTATCTGTCCGCCATGGCAGGTATTGATCCTGGTCTTTACGAGGCCGCTGATATGGACGGTGCAAGCCGTCTGCAGAAGATCTGGCACATCACTCTGCCGGGTATCCGACCGACCATCATCGTACTGCTGATTATGAGTATCGGTGGCGCCCTGAACGTAGGTATGGAGCGTCAGATGCTTCTTAGTAACCCGCTGGTTGAGGATCACACGATGGTACTTTCCTGGTTCTCTTATAAGAGAGGTATCGGAAACAGCAACTACGGTCTTGGTACCGCAATCGGTGTATTCCAGTCTGCAGTCAGCGTTACCCTGCTGCTGATCGCCAATAAGATTGCCGGTCTGGTAGGCGAAGATAAACTTATGTAGGAGGACGCGAATATGAACAAGAAAGCAAAAAAAATTTGACTACGTACTGGCGGTAATCTTCGTATTCCTCGTCATCATCACCATTTATCCGTTCCTGAACGTACTGGCGATTTCGTTCAACGATTCTACGGATACCATTAAGAATGTAAACTTCATCATTCCGAGAAAGTTTACATTAAGCAACTATAAATATGTATTTAAAGACGGCGGCATTGCAATGCCGGCTGTGATTTCTGTAACAAGAACCATCATCGGAACAATCGTAGGTATTGTATGTACCTCGATGGTTGCTTACACATTAAGCCGCAGAGACTTCGTACTCCGCAAACCATTTCAGCTTCTGTTCGTTGTTACCATGTATGTCGGTGGCGGAATGATTCCGGAATACCTTCTGATTATCCGTACCTTAAAGCTGGGCAATAACTTCATGGTATACATTCTGCCTGGTCTGATGTGGGTTTATAATATGATTCTGGTCCGCTCTTATATCGACGGACTGCCGATGGCTCTGCAGGAGGCAGCAAAGCTCGACGGAGCAAACGATTTTCAGATCTGGTATAAAGTCGTTATGCCGCTTTGCAAACCGGTTATCGCAACCGTAGGTCTGTACTATGCAGTAGGACAGTGGAACTCCTTCATGGATACTTACCTGTATGCGAAAAAACTCCCGACTCTGCAGTACAAACTGTATGAGATTATGAACCAGGCGACCATGAAAATGGACGTTCATGCAGGAACCAATGTACAGACGGCCGTAACACCAATGTCCGTACGTATGGCCGTAACGATTGTAGCAACTGTGCCGATCGTTATTGTATATCCGTTCCTTCAGAAATACTTTATCGGCGGTATGACACTTGGTTCTGTTAAAGACTGATAAAAAACAGTATTAAAAAATTTTTAGAAAAAGATGATGTTTATTCCTGCCAGACGAAAGAAAGAGTGCAGGATGACATAAACCATTTTAAGGAGGGCTTTTATGAAAAGAAAAGTAGTATCACTCATGTTAGTATCTGCTATGGTGGCCGGAATGCTCGCAGGATGCGGTTCCGACAGTGGCAGCAGCAAGGGAGGGTCCAGCACAGAGACTGGATCAGCGGCAGAGGCAAGTTCTTCAGGCGAGACAGCAGATGATGCAGATGACAAATCTCCGATTACCTTTGAGTATTTTAACGCTGATGGTAAAAACGGCAACTGGGATAACCCGGTAGCAAAAGCAATCACAGAGGCAACAGGCGTTACACTTGATGTTTCCTATCCGGTAGCATCCCAGGGTGATGCAAAAGAAGATGTTGCGCTGATGATCGCAAATGATGAGTATCCGGACATGATTTATGCAAAAGGCTCAGCAACGGATTTGTATCAGGCAGGCGCGCTGATTGATATGACAGACCTGATTGAAAAATATGGTCCAAACATCAAAAAAATGTACGGAGCAGAGATGGAAAAACTGAAATGGAGCCAGGATGATCCTGGAATCTATCAGCTTTCCTACGCAGGTGTAAACCAGAAAACCCTGACAACAGGCGGAAGCTGCCAGATTCAGTGGGCTGCATTAAAAGAGAACGATTATAAATATCCGAAGACACTGGATGAGTATGAAAAAATGATCAAGAGCTATCTTGCAGCACATCCAAAAACAGAAGATGGTCTGGATATGATCGGTATCACCATGAGTGCTTCTGACTGGCACTGGATGATTACCCTTGGAAACCCGGCAGGACTGATCGCTGATGCATCCCCGGATAATGGACAGTGGATCATTGACGACGAGTACAACGTACATTACAAACATGTAACAGATGAAGAGAAAGAATACTTCAAATGGCTGTGCCGTATGTACAACGAAGGTATCCTGGATCCGAACTTTGCAACGCAGACAGATGATGACTATATTGCAAAAGTTGCCAGCGGCCGTGTTGTTGCCATCACCGATGCTGAGTGGCATTACAGCCAGTGCGAAGCTACTCTGGTAGCAGATGGAAAAGTAGATCAGACTTATGTTGGACTTCCTGTAACCTTAAGAGAAGATCAGGTAGAAAAAGCCCTTCTGTATCAGGGAACTACCGTTGGCTGGGGTATTGGAATTACCAAGAGCTGTGAAGATCCGGTTCGTGCCATCAAATTCCTTGACTATCTGTGCTCCGATGAAGGACAGATCCTGTATCACTGGGGTATCGAAGGCGAGAACTACTTCCTCGATGATGACGGACAGCCATATCGTACCGATGAAGAAGTTGCAAAAGCTCAGTCTGATCCGGATTATGCAAAGAATACCGGTATTGACAACTACACTGGATTCCCGATCTACGGAACAGGTTCCTACTCTGAAGACGGATTCCCATACACTCCAACTACCAAAGAGTCTGTTATTGCAAACTACAATACAGCAGAAAAAGAAGGATGCGAAGCGATGGGATTTGAGATGCTGACCGACATGTTTGCACAGCCGGAAGAGTTCGATCTTCTTCCATACTCTGCACTGTGGGCATATCAGCAGCCACAGGAACTTGCTGAGAAACAGACAATTCTGGACGAAATTGCTTGGCCGGGACTTGTTAAATGCGTAACTGGTACCGAAGATGAGTTTGATGGAAACTGGGAGAGCATGGTACAGGAGCTGACAGACAATGGTCTGGCAGATGCAGAAGAAGCTATGACAGAGTTCCTTGCTACCAAACTTGTTGATGTAGAGTAAGTAAAGCAAAAACATAAGGTTTTGCCGTTGAACGGAAGGCGGCATAAAAACATGGTCTGATATTATTAAATATCAGGCCATGTTTTAAAATACAGCGACAGTAATGGGAAATGTGAAACATTGTAAAAAGATAACAGTATATGGAAAATCTGCAAACAATTTCATGAGACAAAATCATCGGGAGGTTTTTGGAAAATGACAGAAAAGAAGGAGTTTCAGGTAAACAAAACACACCGTTCTGGGATGCATCACTGACGGATCAGGAAAGAATCGACTGGCTGTTAAAAGAAATGACGGTCGAAGAAAAACTGGGATACCTCGCCAGCTCTTCCCCGGATCTGCCGCGCCTTGGCATTCCGGGAGTCTCTGTGGGCGGTGAGGCGGCACACGGCGTTGAGGGCAGAAACGATCAGAACGGTCTTGGAAAACCGGATGTGACAACATCCTTCCCACAGCCGATCGGTATGAGTGCATCCTGGGACCCGGAGCTGATCAGACAGGCCGGTGAAATAACAGGAACGGAGGCGCGTGTCGTATGGCACCGCCATCAGGGCCACGGACTCAGCAGATGGGCTCCGACCGTTGATCTTGAGCGCGATCCGAGATGGGGAAGAAACGAAGAAGGTTACGGAGAGGATCCTGTGCTGACCGGAAAAATGGCCGGTGCTTATATCCGGGGAATGCAGGGCGATGATCCGAAGTATCTGCGCTGTGCAGCGACCTTAAAGCATTTCTATGGAAACAATACGGAGGTCGGCCGCGGATGGAAAAATTCTTCCATTGACCCGCGGAACAAATATGAGCTGTATCTGGAGCCATTCCGCAGATGTATTGAGGATGGCGGCGCAGAGGGCATTATGACGGCATATAACAAGATCAACGGAACGATCGGTATCCTGAATCCGGAAGTGACCGATATTCTGAAAAACAGTACGGTCTCCGTCACGTTGTCAGCGACGGCGGTGCGATGGGACTTGTCGTGAATCTGCATCACTATTTCGGACAGCATGCGGAGACGATCGCAACGGCGCTGAAAGCCGGTGTGGATGCCATGTCTGACGATCCGCGTATGGTAGAGCAGGCGGCACGCGAGGCATATGAGCTTGGCATTCTGAAAGAAGAGGATATGGACCGCTCTATTCGCTGTATGATGGAGACGAAGCTTCGTCTCGGCGTTTATGATCGGGAAAATCTGAATCCGTATGACCGTGTGACCGAGGACGATATCGATTCCCCGAAGGCACGTGAAATCTGCAAAGAGCTGAGCCGTGAATCGATCGTGCTTCTGAAAAATGAGAACGGAGCGCTGCCGCTTGACAAAGCTCTGAAAGCAGAAGATATTGCCATTGTCGGACCGCTTGGTGATGCATGGTATCAGGACTGGTACGGCGGAACGGCACCATACCGCACAACCTTCCTGCAGGGGATGGAAGTACTGAAGCAGGAGAACATTACATTCGCGGATGGTCTGGATCGCGTTGTTTTCCGCTGTGATGGAAAAGGTCTTGCCGTAGCAGAAGACGGAACACTTCAGATGGCAGATGAGCCAGATGTGTTTATCAAGGAATACTGGGGTGAGGGAAGCTATACGTTCAAGAGTGTCCGTACCGGAAAATACCTCGGCGCAAGACTCTCAGAGTCGCAGGGAGAAAAGCCGAAAATGGGACAGATTGCGGCAGACCGGGAGGAAGCCTTCGACTGGTTCGTGATGGAGATTTTCCACGTGGAGCCGCAGGAGGATGGCAGCGTTGTGCTGACCAACCGTTTCCATTACCCGGTTTATAAGGATGCAGAGGGATTTTTCTCCTTTGAGCAGACGGAGGGAATTCCGATTACGATGGAGGTTGTCGAAAACGGAATTGAAAAAGCAGTTGCTGCAGTCCGGGGCAAAAAGCAGGTTTTACTTGCGCTCGGCTGTAACTCCGTGATCAATGCGAAAGAGGAGATCGACCGCAACACACTGGAGCTGCCAGAGGAGCAGGAGATGCTGCTTGACCGGATCACAGAGGTCAATCCGAATACCGTTCTGGTGCTGTTTACGAATTATCCGTACACACTTCAGAAAGCGATGGAAAAACTGCCGGCGATCATCATGTCTGCAACGGGAAGCCAGGATATGGGAAGCGCAATGGCAGAGGCTGTGCTTGGAATCTATGCACCGGCCGGCCGTCTGAATATGACCTGGTATGAGAGTATCGATCAGCTGCCGGACATTGATGATTACGACATCATCAAAGGAAAAAGAACGTACCGCTATTTCGACGGGAAGGAATTGTATCCATTCGGCTATGGCCTGACGTATACCACATTTGCGTATGAGAACTATAAGATTTCCTTAAAAGATGACCGTCTGCTGCAGATCTCTCTCGATGTGAGAAATACGGGCGATACCGCAAGCGACGAGGTCGTCCAGATCTACGGTTCCGCTCTGGAATCCTGCGTAAAGAAACCAATCTGCCAGCTGCTTGATTTTGTCCGTGTGAAAAACATTGCCCCGGGCGAGACGAGACACATCGCACTGGAAATCCCGGTGGAGGAGCTTCGCTTCTACGATGTCATCAGCCGCAGACTGATGGTAGAAGAAGGAACGTATGAAATCTATGCGGGCGCATCCTGCAAGGATAAAGCCGTTTCCGCAGAAATCTTTATTCCGGGCGGAAAAAGGGGAGTACGCGATCTGAGTGCATTTACCGCGGCAGACCACTACGATGATTACGAGAACATGTATCTGACGGAGGGCCACTTCAATTTCAAGGCAGTCCGCGTACAGGATGAGACGAAAGACGGCGTTCTCGTTTACCGTGACTGTGATCTTTCCGATGCTGCTGTTCTGGCACTTCATGTGAAGAGTGAACGTGGCGGCAGTGTGGAAGCCTTTGTGGACGGTATTTCGATGGGAAGCTTTACCGGTGACACAAGAACCTGCGAGTTACGCAGCGCTCCGAAACTGGACCGTTATGCGGAGGACGAAGTAAAAGAGCGCAATCGGTACCGTGAGCCGGTTTATGAGGATATCGAAATTTCCCTCGCAGACAGACCGCAGACGGATGGCGCATCTGAGATCCGTCTCGTCCTGACGGGAGATATGCGGATCTGCTATCTGCGTGTGCTGCAAAATAAGAGCACAGGAAAAATTCATATGGGTGTAGCAAACTAACCAGATCATGTATTGTCTGAAAAAAGTATTGACAAATTGTGTGAATATGAATAAAATATTCCTGTAAAAACAAAATACGGAGATCTTCAGGGCAGGGTGTGATTCCCTACTGGCGGTATAGTCCGCGACCCGCTGCGATATCAAACAGCGGCTGACTCGGTGCAACTCCGGGACCAACAGTTAAAGTCTGGATGAAAGAAGATGAAATAAAATTTATTTTGCAATGGAAATATTTTTGGTGCCCTGAATTCAAGAAAAGGAATTCAGGCACTTTTTCGCGGGCAACGAGCCAAAGTCCGTGCTTGCACGAGACCTTGGCGACTGACGCGAAAACGAGTTCAAATTCGTGGAGCGTATTTGGACTCGTTACTTCCGGCAGAACCGGTCAAGATCTCCAGAAAAAAAGGAGAAATACAGTTATGAATGCACAGACAACAGCAAAACAGACATCAAAGATGTCGCAAATCGGAAAAACCCGTTACATGGTACAGGTGGCAATGCTCGGCGCCGCCGCAGTCGTATTGATGTTTTTTGACATCCCGCTTCCGTTTGCCCCGAGCTTCTACAAGATTGATTTAAGCGAAGTTCCGGTGTTGATCGGAGCCTTTGCAATGGGACCTCTTGCCGGAGCTGCGATTGAGCTGATTAAGATTCTGCTGAACCTTGTCATGAAAGGAAGTACCACTGCAGGTGTTGGCGAGGTAGCAAACTTCCTGATCGGCTGTGCGTATGTTATGCCGGCCGCATGGATCTACAAAACACAGAAAACAAAGAAAAATGCCATGATCGGTATGGCAGTCGGAACTGTATTTCTGGCAGCAGCCGGCGGTCTTCTGAACGCTTTTGTACTGCTTCCGGCTTATGCAGCAGCCTTTGGAATGCCGATGGATGCCCTTGTGGGAATGGGATCCGCGGTCAACAAAGCAATTACAAGCCTTCCGACCTTTGTTCTGTTTGCCGTTGTACCGTTTAATATCATCAAAGGTGTTGTGGTATCACTGGTAACCATGCTTCTGTACAAGCACATCAGCAGACTGCTGAAGGGTGAGGCGATGAATTAGTTCATCATTTCCGAAATCATTTCCGTAAACGGAGAATCCAATAAATACGTTGTAGAGAGACGGACAAAATGCAGAGAGAAATCCTCTGTTTTTTGTCCGTCTTTTAAAATTTTCGGGGAATGGCGGCAATGGATTGCCCACACAGGTCTTTTAGTAGTACAATGAAGCATAATCGATAAAAGAAAATACACAGCGAAATTGGAAAGGAGCGCAAAAAAAAGAGATCCGCACATTGGCTGAAATCTCTTTTCTATCACATTTTAATATTGTTATTATGTCTCGAAACTGTTAAGCGCTTTCCAGATGTTCCATCACTTGAACGCCCCATTTAAAAAGGGCGGTTCGCATGGCGAAGGTCAGGACTGCGGTAAGCAGAATCATCACGCTCGTGGTGATGTGGATGTTGAGGTGAAGTTTTCCGTACAGCAGGTAGCCGGCTCCGATCAGGATTGCGCCGACGGTGAGGTCGATGAGGACGGAGATCAGGGAGCGGTTGTTGGATTTTATGGCGGCGGTTTCGTTTTCCCAGTTTAATTTCGGAAATGCAAGGTCAAAAAGGAGCTGTTCATAGTTGACGAACAGGGTAAATAAAACCGTGATCGCCGTGGTGTAAAGAAGGGTCGCCGGGTGCAGACCGAAGACGACAGCAATTATGTTGAAGACCAGAGCGTACGGCAAGGTGCCAAGGAGACTGATCAGGATGCCGCTTACCAGCATGGCACGGATCTGGTCGTGATAGCTCATCGGAATGCATTTCATATAGATGTATTCGCTGCCCTTTCGGGACATCGCTGTGGCGGAGATCACGCAGAACATGGACATCATGACGGCGATTCCGGCGGCGGTAAGGACGGCAACTGCGACGGGCAGTTCCCCTTTCAGGAGGCGGAATATAGTGCCATCGGCGACAAGCCGGGTCCAAAGGCCGGTGGTTTTAGCCATGCCAAGGCTGGAAATGATTGAAATGAGGCAATACCAAGCATGAAGACCGGCCAGATGAGAGGCATCAGAACACAATTCATGAACCAGGCCGGTGTGCGGTACAGTTTTTTTCCATTCAATCATCGCGTAGGTGCGGACCGGATTTTTGCTTTTGACGGTTCGGGTCACTTCTTCTTTGGATAAAATGCGTTTTTCGCTGGTGGTCTCGCTCATGCCGAGGACAGCCGGAAGGTAGATTTTCCAGGCGAGGGCGAAAAAGACAGCAGGATGACGGCGGTTGTAGCGATGTAGAGTATCATTTTGAGAAAGGATGCATCTGCAAGGCTTCCGGTCATCAGGGGCAGGTTCGGAAAAATGGTCCGGAAGGCGCGCAGAGTGCCCTTCTGGCTTTCCATCAGGTTCATGATATCCTGCATTTCAAAATTTCCGATACTGCGCGAAAATACGTTGATGCCGATCGCAAAAATCAGGGATGCGGCGAATCCGAGGTAGCTTAAGAAATCCTTGTTTCGGATATTTTTGAAAAGACGCATCACGAGCATCGTCAAAACTGCGGCGTAAACGAGCGGCACAACCGGGAAAATAAGGCAGGCGAGGATCATATTGATCCAGTAAAAAATGCCCATTTTGGCGCTGATCCCGTACCCTAACAGAAACGGAAAGAACAGCAGTACAATAAGATAGTATTCGTTCAGCAGACAGCAGAAGCCTTTCGCACCAACAATCTGCGCCGGGGTAAACGGCAGCGGCAAAAGCTTTACGAGGTCAGAGTCCATGTAATACTCGCTCAGAAACAGCGGCAGGCCATAGAAGAAAATGACCATCATGCCGATGGCACAGACGAACTCGATCAGCAGGGTTTCCAGCCCGAGCGGCTGCAGGAAGGTATAGCCGGAATATCCCAGAAGAAACAGTAAGACCGACACGGGAAGGAGGCAGACACCAAGCAGAAGGTATACAACGATACGTCCTCCGTCCGAAAATGCTTTCTTTTTTCCGCTCTTCTGATTGCTTTTTCCTGGTCCGCTTTTCAGAAGGAAACGGGTGAGAATCCATAAGTTACGCATGTTCAGTGATCTCCAGAAAGATATTTTCAAGTGTCTGATCCGGATAGGCCGCTTTTAATTCTTCCAGGGTACCCAGGTATACCTGGCGGCCGTGATGGATGATGGCGATGCGGTCGCAGAGTTTTTCCGCTACTTCCAGCACATGGGTGGAAAACAGCACGGCGTTTCCGGCATCGGCGTGTTCACGCATCATCTGTTTGAGCTCGTGCGCGGAGCGCGGGTCAAGGCCGGTCAGCGGCTCATCGAGAATCCAGACCGGCGGCTTGTGGATCAGTGCGCCCATCACCATGATTTTCTGACGCATGCCATGCGAGTAGCTCATGATACGGCTCGAAAGGTTCTCTTCCATCTCAAAGCGTTTTGCGGTTTCTTCGATAAAACGCTGACGTTCTTCCGTTCCGACACCGTAGATATCTGCCATAAAATTCAGATATTCAATTCCCCTGACGCGAAGAAACGCATCCGGGTCGTCGGGCACAAAACCGAACTGGCGCTTGGCTTCGAGCGGATCCTTCTGGATATCTTTTCCATTGATTTCAATCGTTCCCTCGGACGGTGCCAGGATGCCGGTGATCATTTTTAATGTTGTCGTTTTCCCGGCTCCGTTTGGGCCGATAAATCCGGTGATCTTTCCATCCTCGATATCCCAGAAAAGATCGTCGACGGCTTTTTTGCTTCCGTCTCCGTAAATCTTACTGACGTGGTTCAGACGAATCATGTTTTATTCCCCCTCTTTTTTCTTTGTAAAGCAAAGCTATCATTCTCTTGCTTCGTTTCTAAAAACAGACTGCCCTTTTCTCACTCCGAAAGCTCTTATCCTTCCCTCGCAGGAAAAGGAGTCAGGCGGATATTCGCAATCCGCTTCGCTACTTGCTTGATTCGGTTAAATCTCGAAGCACGGGCTGTGATCTTGCGTTTTTTTCAGTATGCATTTTTCTGTCAGAACTGTCAATCGTCGGAGCGAAAAATACAGAATTTTGTAAGAACTTGTAAGACTTTTAGAGCGTGTCTGAAAAACGGTTTTCGCAAGCTGCGAGTCCCAGTTTGTGGGAGATTTTGTCCGAATGAAGGCGGCTTAAGACCGCTACGGCAACCGAATGAGGGTAAAAATATACCGCAAGTGGGGCTTGCAGCTTGCGGAAATGCTTTTTCAGATACGCTCCAGGATCAAATTCGATTTTACGCGACAGGAAACTTCAACGAAATTTCCTGCCACGCAAAAATCAGCCACAGAAACCCTTTCGGAAAACTGTGGCTGATGCTTTACCCTCTACTTTTTCAGAATCACATCGATGACTGTATCGACTCCATCCGGCAATACCGGGTCTTCGCCGAGATCGGCGAATGCCATGGTCGGATAATCGCTGTGTACCCAGCTTGTGGAAACCGGGATTTCCGCGCCGGTTGCGACGTAGCGGATCGCCTGGATTTCTTCTTTTTTCACGCCGGGCAGCGGCAGCGGCCCAACGGTATTTTCATAGACATGAAAATACAGATGGTTTCCGCGGCGCGTCACACGGCCAAAGTCCGGTTTCTCAATACCGGCTTTTCCGCAGCCGTAAATGCTCTCTCCGTTTTTCTTCATCCACTTTCCAATCTCAGCCAGCCGTTCAATCGACTCCTCCGGGATATTTCCCCTGGCGTCCGGGCCGACGTTCAAAAGCAGGTTTCCACCCTTCGATACGCACTCGACCAGCTTTTTGATCAGCATCGGTGCCGGTTTGAAAAAGTGGTCGTTGGCACAATAACCCCAGTGATTGTTCATCGTAACACAGGATTCCCAGGCGATATCGTTTCCATTTACATCCTGGATGCCATTCGGCGGAATCATCTGCTCCGGCTCACAAAGTCGCCGTGGTACGGGGTCGGATTTCCGGCCGCCAGAGAACCGTAGCCCTCTCCGCTCACCTCGAGACGGTTGTCGATGATGACATCCGGCTGGAGCTTCCGCACCATATTGATCAGCTCCGTCGCTTTCCATGCTTCGCCGCGCAGCGTATCGTAGGAAAAGTCAAACCACAGCACATCGAGCTTTCCGTAGTTTGTGCAGATCTCGCGTACCTGATTGTGCATGTAGGTCAGGTAGCGGTCGAAATCGCGGTCATCGTTTTTATATGCCGGGTTGTTCCGCATCGGGTGGTTCCGGTCGCCGTAATGTGGGAAATCGTCGTGGAACCAGTCGAGCAGGGAGAAATACAAACCGACCTTCAGTCCTTCTGCGCGGACGGCATCAACGTACTCTGCAACGAGGTCGCGGCCGCATTTCGTGTTGGTGGATTTGAAATCGGTATACTGGCTGTCGAAGAGGCAGAATCCATCGTGATGCTTGGCAGTCAGAACCACGTATTTCATACCGGCCTCTTTCGCCGCCTTGGCCCATTTCCGCGGCTCGAAATCAACAGGATTGAACTCCTCAAAATATTTCATGTAATCTTCTTTTGGAATCTGCTCGGTACTCCGCACCCATTCTCCGCGCGCCGGGATGGCATAAAGTCCCCAGTGGATAAACATGCCGAAACGGGCGTCGCGGTACCACTCCATCCGCCTGTCATAGGCTTCTCTGTCAAATTTGTACATCGTTTTGCTTCCTCCTGTTTTAGTTTTGTATTGGTAATGATTCAGAGTACCATTTCGCATGGCTCTGAATCGTTACGTCAAGCGGATATTCGCAATCCGCTTCGCTACTTGCTTGATTCGGTTAAATCTTAATTTTCACCCATTTTCCCTGTTTGAATCGGATCGTCGCAAAGATAAACCGTGACATCTGATCCGCCAGCACGCCGAACCAGATTCCGACGATGCCAAGCCCCAGCGTGTAACCGCCAAGATACGAAACGATCGTACGAATAAATGTAACGCTGATCATAGATGCAACTGCCGTATAAAGCGTATCTCCCGCACCGCGCAGGCATCCCATATAAATAACCTGACAGATCTGGAAAATGACGACGAAAATAATGACATGGATGATGCTGACACCGATTTCAATGATATGCTGTTCTTCGAAAAACAGGCTGTACAGCCATCTTCCGCCGAAGAGATAAATCGCAACGAGGCATACTGCGATGCCCGCGCCGATCAGACGGCACGTTCTGCCGTACTCTTTCGCAAGATCCGGCTTTTTTGCGCCGAGCTCCGGCCGATCAGTGCAACCGCTGCGGACTGGAGGCCATCGCCGAACGCAAACGAAAGCGACATAATATTCATGCAGACCTGGTGTGCCGCCATCGCATCGGTTCCCTGCTTGGCCGCCATGATCGCCGTCATCATAAAGCCGATCCGCATGAAAACCTGCTCGAAAAACACACTGTACCCGACCCTGACCAGGCTGATGAACGCTGCAATCGTCGGTTTAATTTTGTTCTTCAGAATATAGCCAAGGTTCAGGAATCCGTCTTGCTTTGTGATGGAAAGGATGCTCATCACACATCCGACAACCGTTCCTGTGACGGTTGCCAGTGCCGCACCCTGAATGCCGAGTGCCGGGAACCCGAAATGGCCGTTGATCAGAAGATAATTCAGGATAATATTAATCGTATTTGATGTTACATTTGTGCGCATCGTGATTTTTGTATTGCCCGCACCGCGCTGTGCCGAGTTGATCCCCATCTGGATACAGTTAAAAATCATACCGCCCATGATGATACGGAAATATGTTACTGCGCCGTTATGCGTCTCCGCCGTTGAGCCGCACAGATGGATGATCGGACTTGCAAACGCCACAAATCCAACACTGAATGCAGCTGCCGCAAGGATAATAAATACAAGCGCAGTTACCAGAGTCTCATTCGCCGCACCCTGCCTCTGCTCTCCGCGCCGCCGCGCAACGAGAGCAGAAATCGACACATTCAGCGCAAAGAAAAACGCCAGGCCAAGCAGCTTCGGCTGTGTCGTCAAACCGACCGCGGCAACTGCGTAGGAGCCAAGCGAACTTACCATCAGCGAATCTACAAGACCCGCAAATGCAATGAAAAACGACTCCACGATCGCCGGCCACGCCATGTTGACGGCGGTCTGGAATGTGTCTTTGTGGTATTTCCCCTTTAACTTGTTTCCTAAGTACCCCATTTCTTTTCCTCTCTTTCGTCCCAATACCAATTTCTATTTTACTTTGTTTTAACAGAAGGGTCAATACGGTACCGGCAGAAAAAAGCCAGCCGCAAAAGCAAAATTCTTTTCGCTTTTTGTGGCTGGCTTTTCTTTTATCTTTCCGTAGCGATTCAGACCCCCATCTTGATTCCGCTTACGCTACATCCCAGTATTGCTTCTTATTTTTTCAGCACAAATTCTGCCTTATTCTCTGTCGTGCTGTCGCTTCCGATGAAGACTTCGAAAACACCGTTTTCACTTTCTACACGCTCATTTTCTGTCAGGAAGCGAAGCTCTTCTTCTGTGATTTTGAAGATGACTTCGGTTTCTTCTCCCGGCTGAAGGGTTACCTTGCAGAAATCTTTCAGCTCTTTCACCGGGCGTACCACGGATGCGGCTACGTCGTGGATGTAAAGCTGTACGGTCTCGGTTCCCTTTGTATCGCCGGTGTTTTTCACGGTTACGGAGGCTTTAATCTCATCTTCCATGCCAAGCTCTGCCTTGTCCAGTTTCACATCTGAAATTGCAAAGCTGGTGTAGCCAAGGCCATATCCGAACGGGAACAGTGGTGCGTTCGGGATGTCGAGGTATTTGGAACGGAAACGGTCTTTGTCCTTGCCCGGCACGTGCGGTCTTCCGGTGGAATACTCGTTGTAGTGAACCGGCACCTGGCCTACAGAGTACGGGAAACTCATGGTCAGCTTGCCGCTTGGAGCGTATGCACCAAAAACAACGTCTGCGATTGCATTGGCACCTTCGGTACCCGGCATCCACACTTCAAGAACGGCTTTTGCTTTCGATACGACATCGCGCAGGTCGAGCGGACGGCCATTGAAGAGGACAACGACAACGTTTTCATTGACTTTTGAAACGCGCTCAAGCAGTCTCTGCTGGATTTCCGGGATACGGATGTTCGCGTTGCTGGTTGCCTCGCCGGACTGCAGACGATCCTCACCGATCGCAAGAACGACAACATCGGCCTCTTTTGCTGCGTTTACAGCCTCAAGAAGCATTGCTTCTTCCTCTTCTGGCGTGGTGGACTGCTCCATCGCCTCGCCGAAGCCCTCCAGGCGGATGTCGGAGCCAAGCATCGGAGAGCCTGCATGGAAGCTCATGTTTGTCGTATCTGCCTGCGCTTTTACGGCCTCTTCCAGATTTGTCACATCCTTTGCATCTCCGATGAAGGACCAGGAGCCCATCAGGTTTCTGCTGTGGACATACGGTCCGACCCAGGCAATTTTTTTCTCCTTGCCAAGCGGCAGGATTTTCTCTTCGTTTTTCAGCAGGACAAACGATTTTCTTGCGGCTTCTCTTGCCAGGGCGCGGTGCTCTTTGCAGAGAATGACTTCTTTTTCTTTCGTCTCGTCTGCGTCTTTATACGGATTTTCAAACAGTCCCAGTTTGTTTTTCAGTTCCAGAATACGCATGCAGGACTCGTCGATCAGATCCTCGGAAAGCTTACCCTCTCTTACAAGACGGCACAGGTTTTCGCAGTAAATGCCGGTCATCATATCAATGTCAACGCCTGCCTCAGCTGAGCGTACAGCTGCCTCCTCGCGGTCTGCGCAGTAGCCGTGGTAAATAATCTCCTCGATTGCCGCCCAGTCGGAAATCAGAACTCCGTCAAATCCCATTTCGTCACGCAGGATGCCGCGCATCAGTTTCTTGTTTCCGGTTGCCGGAACACCGTTTACCGTGTTGAAGGAAGTCATTACCATCGCTGCTCCTGCATCGATGCCGGCTTTATAGGATGGCAGATAGAAGTCACGGAAGGTATGCTCGGAAAGCTCTACGGTGTTGTAGTCTCTTCCCGCTGTCGGAGCGCCATAGCCTGCAAAATGTTTCACGCAGGAAGCAATCTTGTACGGCTCCTTCAGATCGTCTCCCTGGAATCCGCGCACCATTCCGGCACAGAACAGACCGTTCAGATACGGATCCTCACCGGTAGACTCCATGACACGGCCCCATCTTGCATCGCGGACCAGGTCGGTCATCGGTGCGAAGGTTACGTGAAGGCCGGAAACGGCTGCCTCTTTTGCAGCAACTGCCGCACACTTTTCGGACAGCTCCGGTTCAAACGTTGCGCCCTGTCCCAGCGGAATCGGGAAAATGGTCTTGAAGCCGTTGATGACATCCAGCATGAACAGCATCGGGATGTGATGCGGGTGCTGCTCCACAAAATCCTTCTGGATTTTCTTTAACGTTTCTGCGCCCATGCTGCCCAGGATGGAACCGGAAAGCGCTACATTTTCCGGCGTAAAGCCTTTATCCGCCATCGGTCCCATGGCTGTGATGTCCATATCTTTATTGAAGAAGGCGCCCACCACCTGGCTCATCTGGTTCACTTTTTCTTCCAGCGTCATGTCGGCCAGAAGCTCTTTTAATTTCTGCTCGGTCATTTTTTCTCCTCCATACCTCGTTTTTGCTGTATCTGCTTCTTCAGAAACCCCTAAAATGTCAGAAAAATATCGTTTTTCCGTTTTTTCTGAATCTTATACTGAAATTTTACCACATCTGATCTGAAAAAAAATATCCCCTGATCCGACCTTTTTCTTTCACTATTCAGACCTGTTTGCTGCTGTTCCGCTATTTTTCACTAAAGCTTCTTCGGTATTCCAGCGGTGCGTATCCCGTATTATCCTTAAACATCTTCGTAAAGTACGAGAAATTGCTGTACCCCACATACAGCGACACCGTATTAATTGGCAGCGAACTCTGTGTCAGAAGCTTTTTCGCCTCCTCCACCCGCTTTTGAATAATATAATTGCTGATCGAAATACCTTTTCTTTTTTAAAATCCGGGACAGATAATCCGTATTCAAAAAGACAAGCTCCCCAAGCTCCTCCCGGTGAATCTCCTCCCTGTAATGTGCATCGATATAAGCGCATACCTGACTCGTAACCGAATCTGATTTGTTGATGTACTGTCTGTACTGAACTGCTTTCCGAACCAGTACCCCGGCATATTCCATCATCTCTTCTCTGCCATAAAGGGAATTCCGATGCAGGTTTTCCATATCCGCATCTGCAAACAGTGCATACGCCTTGATCTCCCGTTCCGAAAGCCATGCATACACCACCTGCGTCAGATCGGTACGGAGTGCTACCAGAAGCTCCCTGGTAATCATTCCTTCCCGCTCCGTCCGGTCAAGGTATTTCTGCAGCCGCTCCAGCAGCTCCTCCGGTTTTTCCTCCGAAAGCAGAGCTTTCCATACATCCAGCTCCTTATTTTCGTAGCTGGTCTGCGGAGCCTGAAATTCGTTCAGAAACAGCACCTCGTTCCGCACGGAAAGGCTTCCCTCCCGCATTTTCTGAAGATTCCGGCTCTGCTTTTGCATCCCCCGCACAGATTCCCACTGTCCGGCGCCGCACCACAGCTCCGGATAGATTTTTTCATTCATCCACGCAACAAACTGCCGCAGAATTTCACAATCCCGCCCACCGTCCTGCGGGAATGCTTTTTCCTTTGACTGTGTAACAATCCAGTAGCTGCCCGGTTCCTGGTAAAAAACAGTATCTACCGCAATATCCGTTTCCTCATACAGTTCCGACAGCACATTTTCGATCACAAATTCCATGGTCGCGGTATCCCACATCTCCCGCTTATTGCTCTTTATTTCCGGCATCAGACAAATCAGCCGGAAATAGTGTCCCGGTCCGTATGGAAGCTGGCGCTGTGCTGCCGTTTCGCAGAACTTTTCCTCGGAGAAGCCGTTTTTCAGCACATTTTTCCAGATATCCTGCTGCAGAATTTTTCTGTTCTGGTTCCACTTGATGCTTTCCTGCCTGAGATCCTGTATTTTCTTTTCTTTCGCAACGGATTCCGCCGCACGCTGTACGGCCTCCTTCAGCTTGCCAAAATCGATGGGCTTTAGCAGATAATCGACACTGTTCAGCTGAATCGCTCTTCTGGCATAGTCAAACTCCGCATAGCTTGTCAGGAATATGACCTGGACCTTCAGCTCCTCTTTCCTGACCCACTCCACAAAATCGAATCCCGTTCCGCCCGGCATCACGATATCGCTGATTACAATATCAATATCCACCATTCCCATGATGTTCTTCGCCTGCTGTACGGAAAACGCAGTGTACACCTCGCTCACCCCGGTCTCTGTAAGATCGAGATTTCTTTTGATACTTTCAATCACGTACTCTTCATCATCCACGAGCAATAGTTTCATGTTCTTCTCCCCCTGTCTTGTATGGAATATGGATATCTACAATCGCTCCGCCGAGCGGGCTGTTATCGAAATGAATCTCTCCTGTATCACCATAATAATAACGGAATCGTTTCAGGCAGTTTTCAATCCCGATATGCTTTCCATGCTCGGAAATATCTTCCCCTGCTTTCAGCCTTTGCAGCGTCTCCTCCGGGAAGCCGTTTCCGGTGTCCGAAATATAAATGTTGACATACTTTTCGTCTCCGCGGTCCTCCGGGTAAACCGTCACGGAAATCAGCGGAACCGTCTCCAGCGTCAGGGCATGTTTTGCCGCATTCTCTACAAACACCTGAATCAGAAACGGGAAGATTACCGCGTCTTTCACTTCTTCATGGACTTCAAAATAATAGGTGAATTTTTCCGGATAGCGCAGCAGCAGAATTTTGAGGTAATTTTCGCAGTGATTCGTCTCCGCCGTCACCGGCACCATCTCGCTTGTATTGCGGAAAATATAGGCGAGATAATCGGACGTAATACGGCTCATCGACTTTGCATGGTCGTACTGTCCGAAGTCAATCATGCTGTAAATAAAGTTCAGACAGTTCATGTAAAAATGCGGACGAATCTGGATTTTCAGGTAATCCATCTCGATTTTCTGTTTTTCCAGCTCCTGCTCATACAGCGTGATCTTCAGACGTCGGATCTGATGAATCATGTTTCGGAATTTATCGTCAATCTGCTCCAGCTCTACCAGATTTCCTTCCGACATCTGATAGGTGAGATCCCCATTGTCATATTTTTGAAGATTTTCCGTAAACATAGCGACCGGCTTCAAGATTTTTGTTTTCAGATGGAACAGCAGCACGGAACCGGCAATCACCATCAGAAAAGCAACGCCAAGAAGGGCAAACACACTTCCCGTCATCAGATTTAAGACTCCCGTCCAGGAGATTTTAATCCGGATTTCAAACGGCGCCTGCGAAAGTTCCTGCCGGAAGGTGTAATTGTCGGTATTAATTTTCGAATTGTCCGTTACAATTCCTTTTTCCGTCAGTGTTCCGATGCTTTTCCCGTTCTGGTCAACGAGACTGACATAGCCGCTCTTTCCAAGAGACAGTTCAGAGAACGGTTCCAGAATTGTCTTCAGATTGACGTAGCAGCCGAGTCCAATGCCCTGACTCTGCGCTACCTTGAGCATATAAACATCGTCTCCCTGGCACATCACGGTCCATTTTTTCTTAACTGCATACGTCTGCTGCGACAGGCTTTTGATCCTGCGCTTCAGCGCTTCCTGCAAATAGGGATCAACGGCGTAAAGCCCGTCGGATGAAATGCTCAGCTGATATAAGCTGTCATCCTTCTGCGTATAGAGAAAAACATTGTAATCCGTTCCAAAATCCCACGCTGCAGATACATAATTCCTTCGCAGCTGCGTAATGACATATTCCTCATACTGATCCTTCTCCATCAGATCCATATATTTCCAGAACGCAGAATCCGGGTTGGAGCTGTCCATTACAGTCGAGAACAGGTTTCGGCTGATTCGAAAAAAAACGGTTATCCAGCTCATCCGTATACAGCTTTGAAATCTCTTCCAGCTGCTCATATACCTGCCGCTGCGTCCGGTTCAGAATAAGCACGCTCCCAGCCAGAAAAAGCAGCAGCATACTCAGCAGGCAGATCAAAAGATAACGCCCCTGCTGCGCCAGTGTTGTTTTTTTCGTCTGTTTTGAAATACGCATGATATTTCCTCCTTTTTTCTGTTCCGGTACGCTCGAAATTTTTCCGTGTTTGATTTTACGAACTGATCTTTTTTTCTGAATATAATACAGCAGAAAAACAGTACACCTCATGTTTCCATGAGTCTGTACTGTTTTTCTGATTTATGTCGGAAACACCGAAATGTTTCTCTTTTTTTATTCCTGCATGGAAAATCATCCCTTTACCGCACCAAGTGTGATACCTTCTGCGAAGTATTTCTGAAGGAACGGATAGATGATAAACAGCGGCAGCATGGCGATAAATGCGATTGCCATACGGATCGAGGTTGTCGGCAGCTTTGCCACCTCCGCGCCGATATTTCCGGTTACTTTTCCACTTGCCAGGTACTGAATATCGGTGATCATCTGATTCAGCAGGTTCTGGATGCTGTAAAGCTTCTGGCCTTCATTTCCTGATAAATAGTATAAACCATTTGTCCAGTCATTCCAATAGCCAAGTGCGGAAAACAGTCCCATTGTTACCAGAATCGGTTTTCCAAGCGGCAGTGTGATGCTGGTGAAAATCTTCATGTGTCCGGCGCCATCAATTTTGGCTGCCTCGAACAGCGCGTCCGGGATACTGGTGTTAAAGTAGCTTCGGATCATCAGCACGTTGTTTGCGCTTAACAGGAAGCCTGGAACAATCAATGCCCAGATCGTGTTTTTGATGTGAAAATACTTTACATACATCAAGTAGGTCGGCACCAGTCCGCCGTTGAACAGCATCGTGAAGAATACGAAAAAGGTAATTGCTCTGCGGTACGGCAGCTTTTTAATCGAAAGCGGATATGCCAACAGAGCGGACATCGCAAGGTTTGCAGCGGTACCGACGATGGTTACAAAAATGGTAATTCCGTATGCTCTCAGGATTTTCTCGCCCTGGCGGATGATATAGGAGTAAGCATAGAAGCTGAATTTCTCCGGGAAGAACGAATATCCGTTGCGGATCAGTGTGTTTTCATCGGTCAGTGAGGAAATAAATACGAGTACAAACGGCAGTATAATGGATAACGTAATCAGAATGAGTACTACATTAATCCAGAACTGGAAACGTTTTGCTTTTTTTGAATTTGTCATACTTCCATCCTCCTAGAATAATGCCTGGTCTTTGTCTACTTTGCGGACAATCCAGTTGCTCAACATTACGACACAGAAGCCTACCAGAGACTGGTATACACCGGCTGCAGATGACATACTGATATTTCCTTGTTCAATCAGGGCACGGTATACGTAGGTATCGATAACGTTTGTGGTCGGGAACAGAACACCGGAGTTCATCGGCACCTGATAGAACAGACCGAAATCGGAATAGAAAATTCTTCCGATGCTGAGGAGCAGCAGGGTGATGATGGTCGGAACGAGGCTCGGCAGTGTGATTTTCGTAATCTCCTGCCATTTGCTTGCACCGTCCAGTCTTGCAGCCTCATAGAAGGAAGGATCGATACCGATCAGGGATGCGATGTAAATCAGGCATCCGTATCCTACGCCCTTCCAGCAGTTCGCGATAATCAGGATCGCCGGCCAGTATTTCGGTTTCTGGTACCACTGAATCGGGTCAATGTGGAACAACGGAAGGATGGAGTTGTTGACAAGACCATTTTCTGCACTCAGAAGCGCATATACGATGTAGCTTAAGATAACCATGGACATCAGGAACGGAAGAAGAATCGCACTCTGATATATCTTTTTGAGCTTTGTGTTTCTTATCTCCGTAATCAGAATCGCAATGGCAATTCCGACTACCATGTTTACAAGAATAAATGCAACGTTATACAGCAACGTGTTTCTTGTAATGATCCATGCATCCTTGGAAGCAAACAGGAACTTGAAGTTTTTAAGTCCTGCCCACGGGCTTGCCCAGATACCTTTCGCAAAATTCAGTTTTTTAAACGCAATCACCATACCTGCCATCGGGATATAGTTGTTGATCAGCAGATACAGAAGTGCCGGAAGCATCATCAGATAAAGCGGCCAGTATTCCTTCAGCGCGTTTTTCTTTTTTCCTTTTTTAACCTCTGCTTTTTTCATAAAGCGTCTCTCCTTTTATGAGGGCTGTTTTTTCAGGTTCTTTCACAGAGAAAGCTCCACATCTTTTCGAGTAAGAGTGGAGCCTTCGGTTACTGTATCACACCGGATTTTCTTCCGCCCCGGTCGTGTTCTTTTTACAAATTATGGTGCCTATTTCTCTGCAAGAAATGCATCCAGCTGCTCCTGCTTTGCAGCAATGACATCGTCGATTCCCGCATCGTCCAGCGCCTCAAGGAACTGTGGAAGCAGTTCTTCCGGATCTCCGGAGCCGCTGCTAAGTGCGCCGTTGTACTGGCTGATTACGTTGTTCAGGGCTGATACCTGATCCGCATATTCGCTGTTATCAAAGACAAATCCCAGTGCTTTCGACTCGATACCGGAAGCGTTGAACTCCTGCATTTTGTCCCAGAGCTGCGGGTCAGATCCATCCCATTTGTATGCGATGAACTGGTTCGGAAGCTCCCATCCACAGTTAAAGCTGTAGCCTGCATTGTCTGCTGTTACACCGTCCGGGTAGTTGATGATTCCGTTTTCTTCATCTTCTACTACATAGTCGGTTCCCTCTTCGCCCCAGTTCAGAAGGTTCATGACCTCCGGGCTGCCATAGATATAATCGAGAACCTGCATTGCTTTTTCCGGATTTTCGGAGTTCTGTGCTACAGAGAAGATAATTCCGCCGTAAGAGGATGAGTTGATGATCGGCTGATCATAGAACGGTACGATTTCAAACTCATATCCTGTGGAGCTCTGGAACTCAACCGGGGTACCTGGATGATAAGCAAAGAACAAGGAGAAGAGATTTCCTGCTTTGCATACGGTTCTCCAGTTTTCTGTGTTTGTTCCGGCATCCTTGCTGATGTAGCCTTTCTGATACCAGTCATGCAGCATAGTTGCAGTCTCCTTGTACCAGTCGCTTGCAAAGTAGTTTTCTACGGTTGTGCTGTTGGTCTGATCCATCAGAGCGCCCGTGTTGGCATCGCCAAGTCCATCAGCGCGGGACAGACGGCTCAGAGGCGTATCACTGTTGTTGCTGGAGAACAGCATTGTCATATCAGGCTCGCCTGCCTGTACGGTCTCAAATACTTTCTCCATATCCTTCGGCTCTTTGATTTCATCGGTATTGATATTATACTTTTCTACCAGGTCTTTTCTCATGAAGATGGCTGGAATGCTGCCTCGTTCGATCTGGTTCGGAACGCCATAGACAAACCCATCAATCTGATTTGTTTTTGCAATATCCTCGCCATAGATATCTTTCAGGTTTGTGCCGTATTTGTCAATCAGTTCAGACATATCCATGATCTGGCCGGAATGCATATACTGTACAGCTGTTGTTGCATTTGTGTACAGAAGATCGATTTTCTCATCGCCGGAAAGCATCAGCTGTAACTGCTGAGATGCGCTTGCCCACGGAAGAACAACGATATCGAGCTTTGCATTCAGCTCCGGCTCCAGAATCTCGTTGATTTTTTCTTCGATTCTCTCTTCATCCTGCTGCTGGCTGCCCTGCAGTACCATAGTTACAGTGTACGGCTCGCCTTTTTCCTCTGTCTTTGCTGTGCTTCCGGAAGCTGCGGAGGAACCGGAATCAGAACTGGATCCTGTGCTTCCGCATGCTGCCATGGAAAATGCCATGGTTGCTGCAAGAATGCCTGCTAACACTTTTTTCTTCATACTTTTTCTCCTTTTCACGTATCGTGTTGTGTGACCTTTGATGGTTGTATTATAGCAGGATTTTGACTTACAACTCTATAACTGATTTGACTTTGAAGTATCACTCTTCCGACCTTTGTGTCTTTTTTGTGTCTTTTTTCTGTCAAAAATCTTCCACCATCTTTGCCCCTTCTGCCCCATCGAGTTCGGTCACGGTTCCATTCATGACACGGTAGACTCTCTGGCAGAGGCCGAGGACACTCGGACGGTGCGTCGTAACGATACAGGTTTTGTTGGGACGCTGACGGATGATATTTCGAAGAACGTTTCGTTCCGTCGTGACATCCAGTGCCGAGGTGGCTTCATCCAGAAGCAGCACCGGGGCATCGCGGAGGACGGCACGGGCGATGGCAAGCCGCTGGGACTGACCTTCGGAGAAACCGCGGCCACGTTCCCCGACGCGGCTGTTGATGGTATCCGGCAGATGCTGGACGAAATCCCAGGCGCAGGAGATTTTGAGCGCTTCGATGATCTCCTCGTCGGTCGCATCCTCTTTTACCATGCGCATATTTTCGGCGATTGTGCCGGAAAGGATCGTATTTCCCTGCGGAACATAGGCGAAGAGATGACGCGTTTCGGCGTTCATGGGAACCGTTTTTCCGTTTGAGGCAATGATCACGGTTTCCCCCTCCTGCGGGCGGATAAGGCCGAGAATCAGGCGGATCATCGTTGTTTTTCCCTCGCCGGACGGGCCAACCAACGCTACAATCTCGCCGGGGGCGGCCTGAAACTCCGATCTGGTGATTACTTTGTTTCCTTCTATATAAGAAAATTCTACCCCATGCATCTGTACCCGGAAGCCATCCTTGGCCAGTGATCAAGCGCGGCGCTATCCGGGATATGGACCTCTTTTGGCAGCTCTACGAGCTCACGGATCCGGTGCGCCGAGACGGAGCTGTTGAGGAAGGACGGAATAATTGAAATTACGTTTCCAAACGCACCGGAAAGGTTACTCCGCTGCTGCAGGAACAGCGTCATGGTTCCATAGGTAATGTCGTGCGTCCACAGACGGAACAGGCAGTATCCGAACGCCGTAAACTCCACCGCACTCCCGAGAATAGACATTACGATATTGGTTTTAATCGTAAACAGATTATATTTCAGGCTGATGTCTTTGAAAAGTCCCTGCCACCAGCGCATCTTTTTGCTGTAATACGGTGCGATGCCAAACGACTTGATCGTATCGAAATTGTAGAATGCTTCTACCTCAAAGCTCATCAGGTTGCTGCTCATCTCGCGCACTTTTTTGCTGTATTCCCGCTGACGGCGGATCATAAAACGGGACATCAGAAGCAGAAACGGTGCGCTTAAAAAGCAATCAGTGCCATAACCCAGTCATAATGCAGGATTACGAAAAAG
>ENA-OQJT01000051-OQJT01000051.1-human-gut-metagenome-genome-assembly--contig:-NODE-51-length-25224-cov-1.289517_pt1 | contig 25224 bp, 23 predicted proteins | sample MGYA00242612_ERZ504779 | MGnify/ENA primary metagenome ERZ504779 (study PRJEB26092, sample SAMD00036366) | human gut metagenome | host: Homo sapiens | study: EMG produced TPA metagenomics assembly of...
GGAAAAAACTGTGAAACGATGGAAAAAGGCACTGTCAGGGCTGCTTATGGCAGCCTTGATGGTAACTGGAATTTCTTTCCCGGAAAATGTTTTTGCTGTCAGCACAGGCATGGATGGGTTACCATCTGTAGTTAATTCTGGTATTGGAAAAATTGTAAACAAAGATTCTGTTATTGATGGGTCTTATAACTTTACACCAGTCATTGGATCAGAAACAAAAATTACATTTGGATGCAGTGATAGAAGTGGATCATGGGATAACTATTTTTGCCAAAATGCAGAAAGATATGCGAAAGCATGCTCTTCGTGGTGGAAACTGGCTGATACATCGAGGTGGTCAAATATACGTTCCTTTGTTCCATATGAGAACTTAAAAGGAAAGATGTATGCAGAGTACACCAATGTGGGTAATGCCAATGGCTTACCAGTTACCATGCGAATCTGGTTTTTGGACTGGCAGAATACTGATATCAGCGGGTATCCGGGATATGAAGATGTAGACAATGTTGTTGTTTCTGTAGACAATACAAAAGGCGGTGCAACTCCTGTCATTGATATTAAAGGCTTGAAATGGATTAAGGTAAGATTTTCATATTACGATGAAAATGGAAATCCACTTAAGGTTAAGGGACATTTCACTTTATCTGATCTGGACTATTCCCAGGGATTTTATATTGATGGAAAAGTCGATGGCATTTATGTCACGAAGGAAGCTGATGATCGTCTAATCTATGATGCAAGAACGGATGCAATCTGGTCAGCAAAAAAGGGTTCAAATGCAGATGATGGTACTTCACCGGATAACCCGGAAGGATGGGTTACTTACACATATGAAGGCGATTCTCAGACTATGGTCTTTTATAATGGAGGAACCATACAAAATGTGGACGGTCCAGGTAAGGGACTTACCACAGTGCAATCATATCCAAAAGATTTTACATTTACTGGTGGGGATGCCATATTTAATGGATGGAAAGGATCAAGCCGGACCGAGGCAACAGATTGGCACGTATGGAATACTTCTGAGTTTGGCTACACCTCGGAAATGGTTATGGGACAGACTAGAAATGTAGATCTTGTTATCAAAAAGAAAGATGCAACAACTGCAGAAGCTTTGAAAGGTGCAGAGTTCACTGTTTATAAGATGCAAGGTGGCCAATGGGTTACATACACAAAGGCAACATGGAACGATCAGTATAAAGAATATATGGCACTGAATCTTAAAGAAACGGATACAGAGAATCGTAGTTTCAAAGTAGTGGAAACAAAAAATCCTGCAGGATATACCGGAACTTGGGAACAAGAGTTTACGGCAGAAAAAGAAGGTGTTGTCACCTTAACTCTGGATGTTACAAATGCCAGAAAAACCGGTCAGATCACGATCACAAAAACCGGTGAGAACAATAAAAAACTTTCCGGTGCGGTATTTGAAATCAAAGCTGCAAAGGATATTAAGACAGCCGGAGGCACAACCCTGGTTGCTGCCAATACGGTAGTTGATACCGTAACTACAGATGGCAATGGATCAGCAGCCAGCAAACAGCTGGAACTTGGTCAGTACATTGTCAAAGAAATAACAGCCCCGGATGGATACGTCCTGGATACTACAGAACATGCAGTTACCCTGGATGATAGCCATACCAGCGTCAATGTAGCTGTACAGAACCAGAAAAATGCGCTTGTTCTGCAGAAAGTAAGCAAAAACGATGGCACAGTCATGGAAGGTGTTACGTTCCATATCTGGAATGATGACAAGAGCTATGATAAAACGCAGAAAACAGATAGCAATGGACGGATCACGATTGATGGTGTGAAGGATGGAACCTGGCATTACCAGGAAACGGCAACCAAAGATGGATACGTACTGGATAATGCAGTGAAAGATTTCACAGTATCCGACGGAAAAGTCAATGGGCAGTCAACCTGACAATCACGGTAGAAAATGATTATACAAAACTGGATCTTGCAAAAGTAGATTCCGGTACCGGAGAGAACATTTCCGGAGCGAAACTTTCTCTTCTGGATAGCAATGGCCGTCTGGTAGAAAGCTGGACATCCGGAAGCACACCGCACCGGATCGAAAAACTGAAACCGGGTCAGTATACTTTACGTGAGGATCAGGCCCCGGATCATTATAAACTTGCTGATCCAATTACCTTTACGCTGGAAAGCAAAGCAGATACGCAGACTATCACCATGAAGGATATGCGCTATGCAGACCTTACCATAGTAAAGAAAATTAAAGCAAGCGATATTACCTGGGCGCATGGAAACCCAACCTTTATCTTCACCGTAAAAGGAAAAGATATTAATGGAAAAGACCGTACCTTCCAGAATTATGTAGAGTTCACGGAAAATTACGTAAATTCACATACCGATGGACAGGGATATGTAGAACTTTCTGTCACCTGGAACAAAATCCCGGTAGGAGAAGACTACACAGTAACAGAACAGGATGTGCTGCGGTATCATCTGGTGAACGTTACCGGAACAGAGAATGTAAAGATTTCAAAATTACAGGAACCGGCGAAGGGCGTTGCTCCGGATAAAATTTTCTCCGTACATGCAAATTTAAAGGCGAAACCAACCGGTACATCCATCACATTTGAAAACCAGAAAGATGACTGGGGAACTACAACGCATGATACTTCTGTTAAGAACATCATTCCGTTAAAGTAACCAGCAAAACCGGATTTATACCCGTGTCAATGTTTGACACGGGTATTTCATTAAAGAACAGGGAGGTGTGAAAATGCGAAAAGCTGCTGGGTGTGTCCTGCTGGCAATTTTATGTCTGCTGGGTGCGTCTTATCTTCCACGGATTTTGCAGGAAGCACAAACCGACCGGGAACAGCAGAACCTTATCAGTGGCTATATCCAAAATCCGGATACAACAGATGAAGAAAACACAGAATCAACTACAGATGAGCCGGAAGAGGAAACAGATCCGAATATGGAAAGAATAGTTGATTTTCAGAATTTACAGCAGATCAATCCTGAGATTTTGGCATGGATCACAGTTCCCGGAACACCCATTGATTATCCGGTTGCTTTAGGAGAGGACAACAGTTATTATCTGAACCATACCGTAACAGGAGAAAGCAATATTCTTGGTTCCATTTTTGCAGCTACCGGAACAGATTTCGAAGAAAGCCACATTATTTTATATGGGCATAACATGGCATCCGGGAAAATGTTTGGAAGCCTGAAAAAGTACCATGATAAGGATTTCCGAAACGCTTATCCTTATGTATATGTTTACACGCCGGAAACTACTTATACCTGCGCAATATACAGCGTATACAGCACCCGGTACGACAGTGATGTTTTTACTCTGGGATATAAAGGTGACAGCGAGGAATGGAAACAGTGGATTGCAGAAACCGTACAGAATGCGGAATATGACTGTAATATTGCCCCGACCGGAAAGGAGAAAGTTTTTACTTTATCCACCTGCGTAGGTGATGGCTCCAGTCCTTACAGATTGGTTATACACGCCGTTACGGTTGCCCAGAAAGAGGTCGCGAATGCGGAAAAAGAAGCGTCTTAAAGCAAAAGTAAGAGCCAGAATTTGTATGATTTTGGCTTGCCTGCTGCTCTGCGGAACCGGAGTTTCCTTATGGAATGGAAAACGGGCTGAAAAATCCGTGTCAAACATTGACACGGGACAGAAAAGCAGCAAAACGGTGTCAAACATTGACACGGATACGGAAAACCACCAAGCGGTGTCAAACGTTGACACGGATACGGAAAATCCCAAAGCGGTGTCAAACGTTGACACGAATACGGAAAAACCACAAGCGGTGTCAAACGTTGACACCGATATGGAAACCACAAAACAGGTGTCAAACATTGACACAGATACAGAAGGTATGATTTTAAAGGCTGATCCGGTGGATACGGCAGATAGGAATCATATCTGTTTTTTTGCCGTTTTTTTTATCGGCAGTTGGAGTGTATTGATGTTTCTTACTGCAATACGAAAAAAGAGTAAGAAAGATATTGGCTAAGCGCCCGAAGAAAGGATACGTCATGGATGAAAATACATTAAGTATGGCCGAAAAAATGAATCAGCTGTATCAGGAACGAGAAGAGCAATATAAAAAACGTGAAAAGCTGTTCGATGACCGTTCCAAGCAGCTGCAGTCTCTTGCAAATGCATTGGAAAAGCAGAAAAATAGCCAGGAACAGAAAGCAACAGATCTGGATAACCGGGAAAAAGAACTGGACCAGATCCAGGATGCTCTTGCAGCTAAAGTAGAGGACATGGAAAAACAGGAAACTGCTTTAAAAACCTGGGAACAGGAAACAAAAGAATCCCTGGCGAAAGCAAAGCAGGAACAGGAAAATGAGCTGATTAAGAAACGGCAGGAACTGCAAATGGAAAAGCTGCAGGCACAGAACTTAAGTATTGAGCTGCAGGCAGAGAGGGATAACCTCAAGATGATGCAGGAAAATTTAAAACTGTATCCGGATATGTCACTTCCAACGGATAAGGAAACAGAACTGCAGGCGAAAATTGAAACATTGCAGAGTCGTCTTTCCATGGCGGAGAAAGAACGTGATTCCAAAACGGAACAGATGGAAAAATTACAGAAAGATTTTGATGCAAAGGAAGATGAACTTGCGAACCTGCAGTTAAAAGCAAAGGATAGCAGCACTGATCCGGAAGTAGAAGAAAAGTTGCGAAAACGGAATGGAGAACTCCAAGGAAAAGTCATTGAACTAAATAAGCAGGTAAAATCTTTGCAGAGAGATCTGGATGATCAGGCAAAAGACAAGGAAGAATTACAGAGACAGCTGGAAGAAACAGTAATCAGCCGGAAAGCCACGATTTAAGTGCAGAAGAACTGCAGAATTACTTGCTGACACTGCCAGAGTTCGAAAATGTGACAACCCGCCATAATACGGATGGAATTATTGTAGATGCGGTATGTGGCGAAAAGAATTATCATTTCCGCTTTGATTCCCTTCCATGCTATGAAATCAGTGTTCCACGCCGCGAAACCAAGAACTTAAAAGAAGTCATCTACCAGATGAACGCAGAAATGCCGGAATATAAGGCATCTTATGATGAATACGAAAAAGCGGCAGTTCTGACCGGATGGTATGACAGAAGAATTTCGGCAGAGGAGCTGGTAGAACTTGCGGTAGATGCATCACGGAATTTCAAGTAAAGGAGATCGGCCATGGAAAGTATAAAGTCATTTTTGGGAAATCCATATTACTTGATGACCGCGGTGCTTGCGATCGCAGCGTTTGGTTTTGCAGCAACAGCTGTAATCAGTTTAATACAAGAGCGAAAACAGAAAAAGGAAGAAACTCAAGAAGAGCCGTTGGAAAAAAAGCTTGGGGTTGATACCAAAAAAGCTGAAAAATGTTTTAAATGTTCCAGATTTAAAGCGAAAAAAGAATATACCTGTCATAGAAGAGGAAAAAAACGGAAAATGCGCCGGAAGAACTTCCGAATGATAAAGAAGAAGTTCCCGTGTCAAACATTGACACGGAACCGGAAGTGTTAAACCCGGCTGATGTGGCAGAATTTAAAAGCCGGATGATAGAACATTTCCGGCGAAAAGACACACTGCAGCAATCCCTTTTAGAATTGCAGGAACTTTATGAAAATGGTCCGATTCTGGAAAGGATTGAAAAGGCACTTACGTACAGCCAGCGCAGCCGTTACCGGGATTTTGAGACAACCCTTGACATTTTATTTGAGGGCATGGATACAGAAACCCTGCGGGATGATTTACTGCGGATGGAAGTTCTGCGATACCGGAGGCTGCCTTACCGTCAAGAAAATACAACTGGCAATCTGGTATAAGGAGGGCAAACATGAATCAGATTAAAATCCAGGGTGTTTGCACCTGCGTCCCACAATTTTCCTATGAAAAAGACAGGAGAGGGAGATCAGTTCCAACATGCCGGTACATCTTGGCCGTGCAGCGACCGAAAAGTTCTTATTCCGATTACATGTACTGTGTCGCCTTTGGAGAACGGGCAATGATAACATTTCAGAGAATAAAAAAAGGAACGACAGTGTTTGTCCAGGGACATCTTCATACAGAGGAAGGCCGGGATGCCAACAATCAAAAAGTATATTTCGTCACTGTGACAGTAGATTATCAGCAGATAATTGAAAAACAAGAATTTAATGGACTGGAATTGTGTACTGGATTGCCCCAGTTTCCGGTTCTGAAACAGGAAGAAAAAGGAGGAAAATAGAGAATGCCGATTCAGTATATTATCCCGATTATAGCGATGGTAGGATGTGTTATTGCATTTTTAATTGGAAGATTTCACAAACATGATGATGATGACGATTAAAAAATGTCGTGTGAAGGATTGACACGAAAGAACAAACGAAAATAAGGCCTGCACCAAAATTTGGTGCGGGCTATTTTTATATCAAAAAGAGGTAAAAGATATGAAAAAGCCAATTGAAGTAAAAAAGAAACTGAAAAAAGTCACGGAATATACGGCTTGCTTTGCGTTTTTGATGTTCCTGCAGGGAGTAGGTGCGCCAATGGTTTTTTTTGCAGATGCAACGGCCGCAATAAATGCGAAATTTGAAATTTTATGGAATCTGATCAGCGCTGTGGTACAATCTGTGGGTGGTGTTATTTTATTATGGCACGCATTTGAATTTGGAGCTTCCATGCAGGCACAGGAAGGCGGAGGTGCTATTACAAGATCTTTAAAAGGGATTGGCGGTGCGTTAGTTATGCTGGTTGCTCCGGTAATTACAACTGCTCTGAAGGGATAATGAAAAGGGAGGGAATATCCTCCTTTTTCTTATGGAGAAAATATGATAAATGAGATATTAGATTTTTTCAAAACGGTTTTTGCGGGAAGTGGTTTCTTTTCCCTTGGGTGCAATGTTTGGAATTCATTAATTGCATATGGGTTTGATATGCTGCAAACGAGTCCACAAAGTTTGGCAGGTGGTGAACTTTGGGATGAAGCATACCGGATTTTCCAGGCACTACAGATTCTAGGTGCGACACTTGTAAGTGTTTTCTTTATGGTTAATTTTTTCAAAGAAACAACGGATATTAAACACGGAATGACCATGGAAGCAAGCATCCAGTTTTTTTATCAAGCTGGCACTTGTGGATGCTGTTTTTTTAAATCTCACGAATATACTCGTTTTTTTGATTGAAATTGAACAAGCATTTTTTGGTATTATTGTTCCGGAAGATGCCGCTTCACTGGTTATAAGAGTAGGGGATGACTGGGAAATGAGTGGATCCGGACTTATTTTTGGAAATCTGTTTGGCATTGTGTTTTTCTTTATCTGCCTGGGTGGCGCAGTTATTACATTATGGACGGTTTATAGGGTTTTCCTTAAATTGTTTTTTTATATGGCTGTTGCACCACTTGCACTTTCCACTTTTGCAGGCCCACATGAAATTGGACATACTGGATCAAGCTGGGTCCGTACATTTCTTTGTGCATTGTTTGAAATGACAGGAATCATGCTAATGATGCGACTTGGAACAATTTTAATAAATGCCGGTGGGCTGTTCCCTACTGCATCAGAAGATATATTGGGCGGAATGTTGGGATCACAAGGATGGGAAGGACTTCAAGCTATTCTTGGTATCCTTATTATAACGGGATCAGTATCTGATACGGATGCGATGGTTCGAAGAGCATTTGGATTTTAATAGTAGGAAGGACATAGCTTATGGTAAACATGAATGAAGATTTTGGTGCATATAAGGATAGCATCTGGAAAGGACTTACAGCAAGAGAGTTAGGTGTGATGGCCGTTTCTGCTGTCTCCTGTGGTATTATCAGTATCTTGTTGTATTTTATACTTGAATGGAACTTATATATATCATTTTTGATTGGAACTGCTGTTGCTGCGGCTATCATTTTCAGTCAGGTATGGAAGTCACGTAGCGGGCTTTCTGGAATAGAGTTTTACCGGGCAAGAAAATACAGAAAGTCCACAGCAAAACTTGTTTGGAAAAGTGACGAATATAACCAGGCAAGAAAAAATTATTTGAAAAAAGAAAAATAATGATCGGGAAAAATCCCGACTTTTTTATATACTTGGAAAGGATGGAACAGAATGGGATTTTTTTCGAATGAGGAATTTATCCGATATAAAAAATGTACACAGCCAGTTTACCAGACACCGGCCAGTATTCAACAAATGCTGGATATTGCAGGTGTACACGAAAATGGAATATTTGAAATAGAACCGAATAACGGGGCAGGGAAAAAGCGGAGAAAATTTGATCGTGTGTATTCTTTTTCAGACTTAAACTATGTGGATCAGGACAAGCAGCAAAAAGACGGCATCCTGTTTCAGCTACGGAAATTTCTAAATTCCATGGACACAGATTTCAAGATCACAATACAGTGTGAACCACGGGACGTAACAAATTTCCAGAAATCTCTGTTGCAGGATGAAAATAAAAGTGAGTATCCAGAGCTGGCCCGCTACAATAACGAAATGATTAAAAAATCTCTTGAAAAGGGACAGGAAAACGTTCGAAAACAGCGTTATTTGACTGTGAGTGCAAATTGCCGGTCAATAGAAGAAGCGGAAGGATGGTTTGATACATTCGAGCATACAGCACTTCCAGTCTTTTATGCAATGGGTTCGGAATTGGTTCCTTTAGACGCTGTGCAGCGGTTTCAGAAAATCAGAAATTACTTTTTCACAGATGATGGAGAGGAAAGTTTTATTCTCCCGTTTCAGGATATGGTACAGGCCGGAAGAGATTTTCGCAATTCAATCCTTCCACATTCTGTGCGGAATCACAAAAGCTACATGGAATTTGATGAAGAGTGTATGCGGATTCTTTTTGCTGCGGTTCTGCCAACCAGATTGAATGAAGAAAAGTTGATTTTTGAACTGACAGATTTTCCGTTTTATACCTGCCTTACCATAGATACGGCATATATCCCACGGGAAGTGTTACGTGGAAAAATCAGCAACACGAATTTCTACAATGAAAATGCGATCGGGCAGGAAGTACAGGCCAATGCAAGTATGGGTAACTTCTATAGTGAGCCGTCCTATGCAAAGAAAAAGAAGCAGGCCAATCTGAAAAAATATATGGATCAGATCGAGGAAGATGATGAAAATGGCTTCTATGTAGGAATCCTGTTGGCAGTGCGTGGAGCAAATAAAGAGGAACTGGATGCAAACACGGCAGAAGTCAGACGCCGCTGCCGGAAACATTCTATACAGATTGTTCCTTACTACGATCAGCAAATTCAGGCACTGAATACGTTGCTTCCGATCGGAGCGAGGCGTGTAAATAATATGCGTTCCGTCCTGACAAGTTCTTATCTGGCATTCCAGCCATTCTATTCCTGGGATCTGATCCAGCCTGGCGGAACATGGTATGGTATAAATAAAAAAACCAGAAATCCGATCATTGGAAACCGAAAGACATTGAAAAACAGTAATGGTGTTATTTTTGGCCACACTGGTTCTGGAAAGTCCATGCTGCTGAAAATTACGGAAATCGGACAAACATTGATTAACAGTACAGATGATATTTTCCTGATTGATCCGCAGAATGAGATGAAGGGAATCACCCAGAGATTCCGCGGTCAGTATTTTGATCTTTCTGATCCGGATCTGCGCCTGAACCCTCTTGAGATTCCGGAATCTTTGCTGCAAAAGAATGCAAAGGGCCGTGAAGAATATATCCTTTCCCAGCTGCAGTATATGGAAGCATTTCTGTACAGTATCATGACCGGTATACGTCCAAACGGTATCCATAAATCGTTGATTTACCGGTGCGTTGAGGAATTATATCAGAATACGTTTTCAAAAAAGAAACCGATATCCCCGGTGCTTTCTGATTTGGAAGCAATTTTCCAGAAACAGCGGGAACCGGAAGCGCGTGATTTGTATGGATCACTGGAGGCTTATACAAAGCATAGCTTTTTGACATTGGAAGGACAAAGTACACTGTCTACCAGCAGCCGGTTTGTTGCATTTGGAATGAAAAATATCCCTGAATTGATGTGGGAACCGCTGATGATAACAATCATGCATGTTTTAACGCAGCGTTTTTCCTACAACGTTGAACAGCAAAGGGCAACGCATTTTATCGTTGACGAGGCTCAATATGTCTGCCGCCATGAGACAAGTTGTAATGAGCTGGAAAAGGCGTATCTGACGTACCGTAAACTTGGTGGTATCTGTACGATCTGTCTGCAGAACGTTTCAGCAGCAACGGCCAACCGGAAAATTATGGAGATTGTATCAAACTCCGATTTCAAGGTGCTGCTTGACCAAGCCGGTGATGATCGGAACGAATTGCTGCAGATTATGGAGTTATCACAGAAAGAGTTTGAAGCGCTTTCTGATCCGACACCGGGCCAGAGTTTGATTGTCTGGGGCGGGCATATTTTGCAGTGTGATTCGACGATTAGCCGGGACAATCCGCTGTATCATTTCTACAGTACAAACTTCCATGAAGCCGCTGCCGAAAATCGGAACGTATTTTACAGCCAGGAAGCGGATCAAGATGAACATGAAGATGATTTGGAATCCGTGTCAAAGATTGACACGGATGAAAACAGAGACTCGGTGTCAACATTTGACACTGATCCAGACAAAGAGTCTGTTGAGCTTTTAAATGGCGAAGTAGAAGAGCCAATCAGTGAAGAAGAGCTGTTCATGTACCATAAAGTACAAGAAGCTGACGAATGTGATGAATGGCTGGATTGCTATGGTGCCGGAATTTTATGCGGTGTTTCCAATAAACAGGCAGAAGAGATACTGGAATCTCTTGTGAAAAAAGGATATATCGAAAAGATCCAAGGTTGTTACCGTATGCCGGAAAACTAAAGGAAGGATAACGCATGACACCAAAAGACAAGCACACGGAAGTTGCATGGCAGGCAAAACAGCGGGAAGTTAAAACAGGATCTGTGGAAAAGACGGTACACAGTGCTACTTCTGCAATCTATACTGCGTCAGAGATACGATCTGTTATGAGCCACTCTGAAACGCAGGAAATAACAGGAAACCATATTACGCGGGAACAACAGCTGCAAAATATGCGTCTGGCGACGCAGAAATATTTGCAGCCGGAAAATCAAGTAAATACACAAAGTATCTTGCCGGAAAACACTGGACATACGGAACAGGCTGCTGTACAACCGGAAATCCTGTGGTATAAGAATGAATCAAATTATGTACCGGAACAGCCTGTATATAATGGCTCCAGTGAAAAATATGAGGCGAAAGCTGCACAGTTCCATGCACCTGTTTCAGAGACGTATAAAATACCAGAAAAACCGGACAGACAAGTTGCCCGGGAACAGCAGTTGAAAAGTATAAGACTGGCAACACAGAAATATGTGCAAACAGAAGCGGGACGTTCCCATGCAGAAGAGAAGCAACAAACAACCCATTTTATTTTAAAAAGTACAGGTTCAGAACGGGAAGATAATATTGAGGCTGCATCAGAGAATCGGATTCAGGAAAATCACGGTAAAAAATATGCTGCAGCCAAGATGAGAGCTTCCATCCCGAATACTGAACAGCTGGAAATGTCGGAAAATAATGACATAAAAAGAAGAAAAAACGACAAAGTATGCGTCTGGCCATGTGGAAATATCTGCGGCGGCAAGATACAGAAAACACACAGGGCATTGGAATAGAGGAGAAGCGAAACGGAAATCCGTTGTCTGGAAAACCGACACTTTTTCAACAAGAAGAGGAAGAAAGTAATACGGATGAGAGAGAAAAAAAGAAGGATTTCAGCCGGAAATATACGATTGACAGGATACAATCATCCACAGTACAAGATTCTAAAGGGGAAGAATTATCATCCAACCAGAGTAAAACTTTCAGACAGCAGCATCAAAGTTTGAATACTGCATCCATGCTGCATGGTATGACAGCAGCGAATGTAGAAAAAGAGGTTGAAGATGATGAGCCGGATTCCCAGAATGATTTAAAAAAATCAAAAACACTTATATATCTGGCAAAATTAAAAAAGAATCGAAAAAAAGAAAAAATCACGAGTAAAAATACTTCGGAAGATAGTGAAATTTCAGAAGAATCTTCAACAGAAGAGGAAAAGGAAACTCTTGGTGAAGATGAGGAGAAAACGTCCAATCAGAAGAAGGAAATAAAAAATAAGGAACATACAGAAAAAACATCTGAAAAAAATCCGGCAGAAGATAAAGATAGGCAGGAAATAAAACCGTCCCAGGCGGCAGAGGAATGGAATAAAGAAATGGATCATGCTGAGGAAGAGGACTCAGAGGATGATTCCGGAAGTAAAAAACGGAAAGCCAAAAAGAAAAATCGGAAAGAAAGTGATACAGAAAAGTCAGGAAAGAATGAAAAAGATTCTAATGACCGCAAAAGAAAAAAGGATGAAAAAGTTCTCGTAAAGAGGGAAAAATTAGAGCATCCTTAAAATGGTTTCGGAGAACAAAGAACTTCCATACAACCGTTCAATCCCTCCGGTTATCCGGGAACGAAGAAGAGATAAAAAAAAGGGCTGATTATCAACAGCGGATGCTACTTCGGCATGGAGTCATTAATACGGCGAAAATATCCGCAAGCATCATTAAAATTATAGCATCCAATGTTTTATTGCTGCTTCCGATTATTTCGCTTTTTCTTCTTTTGAGTCTTCTGTTTCTTGGGGTAAAGGCTGAACGTCAAAGTGCTTCTTCCGCTTATGATGGAGCCTGTTATCTGGCGGCAAAATATGAATCCGGCGGAAACCCGGATCAGGTTGGTGGCGATGGCGGAAATGCATGTGGTGAATTTCAGTTCGATAATCGTTATGAGCTTGGGCCGTTTGTTCGGTGGTGCTATGAAAAAGATCCAACTACATATGGTCCGTTTGAACCATATCTTGGCATGACCACAGAACTAAAAAATAACGCCGGATTTTACGGGGCATGGCATTCGATCTGCATAGAACATAAGATTGCATTTGAGGCAGCCCAGTGCGAATACGTCTATACACAAACACTGCAGCCACTTCTTACATCACTGACAGAATATTATGGTTTTGATTTTACAAACGCGTCTGATGCTTTGAAAGGCTGCGTTCTTTCTTTTGGCAACAGAGATGGAAAATATGTTGTAAGCCTGAAAAGATATTTTGATGGAACAACATCTGCATCAACGGACCGGGAAATTATTGAAAGGGCATATGATGCCATGATCGCCCGCAGACCGAACGTATCCAGGTGGAGCTATGAGAAAGCGGATTGCCTGGCGCAGCTTGATGGGACGCTTGACATTTATGCACCATCCGAAAATGGTGCCGGTGGGATTGACTGGTCCTGGAAAAAAAGCATAGGTGCCGGAGAGTCCGGAAATGCTGCCGTGCAGGCAGCTCTGAATGCTGTAGGAAGTGGTTATTCCCAAAGCAGAAGAGATGATCCGGGATGGTATGATTGTTCTTCCCTGGTTTACCGGAGTTATGCTGCAGCTGGTATTACTTATCTGAATGGAATGGATGCAGCAAGCGAAGCAGAATGCCTGGTAAACAAAGGAATGACTGTCAGCTATAGTGAACTGCAGCCGGGAGACTTGATCTTTTATTCTTATTCGGCCAACGGAAAATACAGGAATATATCCCATGTTGCCATATATCTTGGAAATGGTGAAATGGTTCATGCTGCAGATGAATCCAGAGGGGTATGTAAACAGGCAATGTCACAATCAAATCTTTCGCCGCAATTATATTGTCGGCCACAATAGTAGAAGGAAAATAAGATGGATAAATATGAATACATAGTGAATCTTGCAGAGAAAACAGCTAAAAGGGTTTCACAGAACCGGGAATCCTGGATGAAGTTCCTGACCTCCGCTGCACGGATTTATAAATATCCGTTTAAAGAACAGCTTCTGATTTATGCACAGAATCCGGATGCAACAGCGTGTGCTTCCATCGAGATATGGAATAAACGTATGAACTGCTGGGTAAATAAAGGATCTTCAGGAATTGCACTTCCGGATGATATTGCAACATACGGTCATAAGCTTAAATATGTATTTGATGTTTCGAATGTTCATGCTGTAAAGCCAAATGGACGTTATCCGAAGGCGTGGAAACTGCGGGAAGAACATAAAAGTGATGTACTGCATAGGCTCGAACAAATATATGGCAGTACAGACAGCACAAAACCCTTTGAAGAAAGAATTATTGAAATTTCAGATCAGCTCGCGGCGGATGCTATACAGAACTTCAAATTGATTATCCGGATTTACAGGATAGGATAGGATTTGATAAACTGAGCGAACAGGACTTTGCTCTTTGCTTAAAAAAACTTATATCGGAAAGTGTTTCTTTTACAATTTTATCGGCCTGTGGAATAGAAATTTCCGATCATGAATTTTCATTTGATTATATCAATCAGTTTGTTTCTATTAAAACATTGTCAGTATTAGGAACAAAAATTAATGATTCTTCCAGAGGTATTCTTGCAGAAATCGGAAAAACAGTACGCATTTATGATAAACTTCGCGAGAAAGAACAGGAAAAAGAAATCTCCAAAAAAGAACTTGCAAATGCACCACAACCGCGATATAAATGCTTTAAAGCGCGAAAGTTTGCAAGAGGGTAATTCCAAAGATAAAGATAATATTGAAGGAGGAAAACAAAATGGACCTGGAATACGAACAGATGGGAGATTATCTGATTCCGAAACTGAAAGCAAATCCGGAACCGGAGGGAATGGTAACGAAATACGGACTTCTGAGGGACAAATTTCTGAGGGAGAGATACGATGGGGCGAGAACAGCAATGTTTCTGGAAGGAACGCTGAAAGCACATCTTCTCGAGATTCAGGAACAGGCAAGAGAGAGGATGGAAGTCCTGACATCCCAGATGGCGGAGAAAGAAGGAGTAAACGAACAGCTCAAAGCACAGGATCAGATGCTTTGGGTGAAGAAGATGAACAGCATCCAGAGCCGGGCGGAGGAAGTCGTACTGAAAGAACTGATTTACAGCCGACCAATTTTGTAAAACCAGAGGAATCATACACACAATTAAGTCTGTTTCCATCAGCAGAGGAACAGAGAGGATCAATTACAGCAGCGGAAGCAAGTAAAAAATATACTATGCCCGCTGCTTTCTATTTGTCGGAAACCGATCTTGAAGTAATCATCCGAAGTGGTGGCGGGCAAAAAGATAGCCGGAAACGGATTTACGCCAAATATACCGAAGGAAAAAGTACCGATGAAATAATTGCTTTCCTGAAAAAAGAATATGGTCAGGTCGGCAAAGGTTTTGAATTACACGGTCATCCAATATCTGTATGGTTTGATGAAAACGGAATGACTGCCGGTTATGGTATGCAGGCAGCGGAATCTGTAGTTACAACATTAAGCTGGGATCAAATCGAAAAGTACATTCACGCCATGATTACGTATGGCTTGTATATGGATGCGAACGAGGCAGCACTCGTAGACAAAACAGAGATGGAGAGGGTATCTTATCAGATCGGCTATTTTCTCCGTGATTGGATAGATGATGTACCGGAAGAACTTAACAGTATAGAAAAAATAGAAACTCTTCTTTCTACGCATGAAGGAAGAGAACAGCTGGAAAGCTTTTTGGAAGATGTCGATGCACGGATTTCCTATGGAGAATTAAAGCCGAAAACTGTGAAATCTCCAGGATATCTATTATCCGAAATCGCGGATCTTGACAGGGAGAGAATTCATTTTCCACTTCATGATACGGTAGATGTCAGACAGGAAGATTTCATCACACAGGACGAAATCGACTATGCCCTTTGCATTGGAAGTGGTTTTGCAGATGGAAAATTTCGAATCTACGAATATTTCATGGACCTGCATAACCAGAAAGAAAATGCAGACTTTCTGAAAAAAGAATATGGGATTGGTGGCCAATCCGGTGCGTTACCTGGCAATAGTAGTTCCAACAGTGAACATGATGCGAAAGGTATTCTCCTGGAGAAAGGAAGCCTTTTAAATCCATATACAAAAGTCCTTTTAAATTGGAATGTCGTAGAAGAAAGAATCTGCGAGCTGATTTATGCAGACAAATACTTTTCACCACAGGAAAAAGAAGAGTATAAGAATTATAAAAAAAGAAACAGGAAAAAAAAGGACAAAAGAAGCCGAAATTACCCGGCTGAATAACGGAATCCGGTTAGAGTGCAAACAGGAGATCGAAAAACAGATTGCCGAAAAATACAATGGATTTTCCGTTCCACAAAATACGGTATCTGAAATTGTAGAAAAATACGGCATAGACTGTGTACAATTTGTTTTGGCCAATACCATTGTGCAGGCATGGAGGAAGGTCGGTTTTCTCTAAGAAACAAAGAATGGGCGAGTTCCGTCCTTACAGAAGGAGAATGGAGCAATACACTGATCTTAAACACCCACCCAACTATTTTGGATGGATTTACAAACCAAGTCAGAAACCTGCAGCATGAAAAAGAACAGGTAGTACAGGAACAGCTTACACTGGATGGCCATCTCTGCATTCTGATTGACCAGTGGGAATCTGGAAACGTTAAATATCTGATCGGAAATTGTGTTGATGATCCGGACTTTTATTATGTTCAGTGTGAAAATCGAGTCTTTGAATTTGACCATAAGCCAGATAAAGTTGAAGTAGAGGACTATTATATCGACATTCTTGCTGAAGAAGACATTGATCGACATGAAGCGGAAGTTGGTGCCAAACTTGATGGGGAAGAACTGCAACGGTTATCCTGGCAGGTGGTACATGAGGCAGATGATGCGTTTGGAAATCCAACAAAATGGAGCGCAAGGCTTTTTTCGGATGTCTTTTTGTGGATCAACAAAGGAAATGCCGTATATTCCATTTATGATGCAGAAGGTTATCCGCCATTGGAAACTTTTGAATCTTTGGAAGATGCCATGGCATGGGCCGATGAACTTGCTGCAGATGGAAGAGACATTGAAAATTCTATTCCAGACGAAACGACGCCAGATACCGAAGAAAAACAAGAAGAAAGTAAAGCTGCACCGGATAAAAGTGCAGCTTCCAATTTTCAGATCAGTGATGACCATTTGGGGGAAGGATCTCCAAAAGAGAAATTCAGAAGGAATCTTGCTGCCATTGTGCTGCTTAACCGGATCGAATCGGAAAACAGATACGCTACAGCAGAAGAACAGCAGGTTCTCAGTCAATATATTGGATGGGGTGGACTGGCGGATGCCTTTGACGAAAGCAAACCAAACTGGTCTGAAGAATATCAGCAATTAAAGGCTGCATTATCGCCGGATGAATACCGTATGGCCAGGGAAAGCACTTTAAACGCACATTATACCAGTCCAGTGATTATCCGGCAAATTTACAGTGCTTTGGAACGAATGGGTTTTTCCAAAGGAAACGTTCTGGAACCGGCAATGGGAGTTGGAAACTTTTTGGGCATGATGCCGGACTCCATGAAAGAAAGCAACTTATATGGAGTTGAACTGGACAGTATTTCCGGACGGATTGCCAAACAGCTGTATCCACATGCTAACATACAGATATGTGGTTTTGAAAAAACTACATATCCAGATAACTTTTTTGATCTTGCCATTGGAAATGTTCCGTTTGGACAATACAAGGTGGTAGATAAGAAATACGATCGGAACAATTTCCTGATCCATGATTACTTCTTTGCAAAAACACTGGATAAAGTACGTCCCGGTGGTATTGTTGCCTTTATCACAAGCAAAGGAACACTGGACAAGTCCAATCCGGAAGTGCGGAAATACCTGGCACAACGGGCCGAGTTACTTGGTGCTGTCAGGCTTCCAAATAAAGCCTTTAAATCGAATGCAGGAACAGAAGTAACATCCGATATTTTGTTTTTTGAAAAAACGGGATCATATGATTGTTTCTGATCCGGATTGGGTCTATCTTGGAAAAGATGGATCAGACATTACCATGAACAATTATTTTGTTGAACATCCAGAACAAATTGTTGGAAAAATGGAAATGGTATCCGGTCCTTATGGAATGGAAAGTACCTGCACAGCAGATGATTCGCAACCGTTTGAAGAACAATTACAGGAGTCTCTGCAAAATATCAATGGAGAATTTGATGCGATTGATCCGGAAGAGATTCTTACGGAGGACTTAGAAGAGCTACTTTCTGCAGATCCGAACGTCAAAAATTATAGCTTTACGGTTGTTGGAAAGGAAATTTATTACCGGGAAAATTCCGTTATGCGTCCTGTTGACGTTTCGGCCACAGCAAAAGAGCGGATCAAGGGAATGATCGGCATTCGGGATTGTACTCGTGCGTTAATTAATTTGCAGCTGAATGAGTATTCCGATGCAGACATTAAACAAAAGCAGGAAGAACTGAGTGCGTTGTATGATGGATATACAGCAAAATTCGGTATACTGAATTCGCGTGCAAACAGAATCGCATTTGATCAGGATTCCAGTTATTCTCTGATTTGCTCATTAGAAAACCTTGATGAAGAAGGAAATTTCAAGGAAAAGGCTGCTATATTCCAAAAGCGTACAATTAAGCAGGAGAAAGTTGTTACAAGCGTTGACACAGCCAGTGAAGCATTGACCGTATCTCTTTCAGAAAAGGCTGTTGTTGATCTTCCGTATATGAGTGAACTTTCCGGAAAAGATACCAAAGAAATTGTGGAAGAACTTCGCGGTGTCATATTTGAAGACCCAATCACCGGAAAATGGGAGACTGCAGATGAATATTTAAGCGGTAATGTCCGGGAAAAACTCAAAATTGCAACATCTTACGCAGAAACAAAACCTGAGTTTAGCATTAATGTGCAGGCACTTAAACAGATACAGCCCCAAAATCTCGATGCCTCAGAGATAGAGATCAGGATTGGTGCCACATGGATTGATCCGAAGTATATAGATGACTTCATGGGGGAAGTCTTTCAAACACCACATTATCTATTAGATCCTGGTGCTGTAAAAACAAGTTTTTCGAATATAACAAGTACATGGAACATTGCCGGAAAAAAATGCTGAAACTTCCCGCTCTTTTGCAAATACCACATTTGGAACCACAAGAGTAACTGCGTATAAGTTGCTGGAAGATACCTTAAATTTGAAAGACATAAAAATTTATGATACCTTTGATGAAAGGAGGGTACTGAATAAGGAAGAAACGACTATTGCAAGTCAAAAGCAGGAAAACATAAAAGAAGCGTTTAAAGACTGGATATTCCGTGATCCGGAACGAAGACAGAAGATTGTAGAAACGTATAACGAATTATTCAATTCTGTTCGTCCACGGGAATATGAAGGCTCTCATTTGACATTTCCTGGCATGACGCCAGATATTGAATTAAAGCCGCACCAGAAAAATGCAATAGCCCATATTTTATACGGCAACAATACATTACTTGCCCAGTGTGTTGGTGCTGGAAAGACATTTGAAATGATTGCTGCAGCGATGGAGAGCAAAAGACTCGGTTTATGCCAGAAATCATTATTTGTTGTCCCAAATCACCTCGTAGAACAATGGGCTTCTGATTTCCTACGGTTATATCCGGGGGCAAACATCCTTGCGGCCCGGAAAAAAGATTTTGAACCGGCAAACCGGCAAAAATTCTGTTCCAGAATTGCTACCGGAGATTATGATGCAGTTATTATCGGACATAGCCAGTTTGAAAAAATACCTCTTTCCGATGAACGACAAAAAAAATACAATCATACAGCAGATTGATGAGATCGAAAAAGGACTTCGTAAAATAAAAGCAGAGAATGACGAACGTTTTACCATTAAACAGATGGAAAAGACCAAAAAGAGTCTGGAAACGCGTCTTGCCAAGCTTTATGACCAAACCAGAAAAGATCAAGTTGTAAATTTTGAAGAACTCGGTATAGACAGGCTGTTTGTGGACGAAAGCCATAACTATAAGAATCTGTTTTTGTATACCAAAATGCGCAATGTGGCAGGTATCCCGCAGACAGAAGCCCAGAAGTCCTCAGACATGTTTGCAAAATGCCAATATATGGATGAACTAACCGGCGGCAAAGGTATCACCTTTGCTACCGGAACGCCGATTTCCAACAGTATGACAGAGCTGTATACAAATATGCGTTATCTGCAGTACGGCACACTGAAAAGATTGGGAATGACACAATTTGATTCCTGGGCAGCATCATTTGGTGAAACACAAACAGCGATTGAGTTAGCTCCAGAGGGGGTTGGTTACCGTACAAAAAGAAGGTTTTCTCGCTTTTTCAATCTTCCTGAGCTAATTTCAGTATTCAAAGAAGCGGCCGACATTAAAACTGCAGATATGCTGAATCTTCCTGTTCCGGAGGCTCAATACGAAAATGTAGTTCTGAAACCAAGCGAATACCAGAAAGAAATGGTTGCATCGCTTGCTAATCGCGCTGAAGCAGTCAGAAACCAGCTTGTGTCACCTTATCAAGACAACATGTTGAGGATAACAAACGACGGCCGGAAACTTGCTCTCGATCAGCGTCTGATAAACGAAATGCTACCTGCGAATGAAAATTCAAAAGTTGCAGTGTGTGCCGAAAAATCTTATCATATCTGGGAAGAAACCACTTCAGAAAGATCTACACAGCTTATTTTTTGTGATTTATCTACGCCAAGGAAAAATAGGGATGAATCTTTTAGCGTATATGATGAGTTAAAGTCTCTCCTTATGAAAAAGGGTGTGCCGGAAGATGAGATTGCATTTATTCATGACGCCAATACAGATCAGAAAAAAGCTGAATTATTTGCTAAAGTCCGTAGCGGACAGGTTCGTTTTCTGATCGGATCTACTTCTAAAATGGGTGCTGGAACAAACGTGCAGGATCGTTTGATTGCGTTGCACCATCTTGATGTACCGTGGCGTCCATCCGATGTAGGACGGATTTTGCGGACATTCAAAATAAAAAAGAATGTGGAGGTAACAGACAATGGCAAAATCATTATTTGAGGAACTGGGCGGCAAATACGAAAGGCAAGGGGATTATTTGATACCGTGCTTAACTGTACCCGCCGAAGAAGAACAGGCAATAGGCATCTGGGGGCAACGGCATTTAGATTATCTAAAACAGTACCGTAAAGTTACATACACCAATCTTCTTACAAGCGGCAGGCTAAACGCCTACCTTGCCGACATCAACAGACAGGCACAGGAACGCTTTGAAAGGCTCATAGAGGGTATGAAACAGGCACAGGGCATAACGGAACAGCTAAAGGCAGAAAACGCCTTAGAATGGACAGGATGCCTCAATAACATAAGGGCTTGTGCGAGGGAGATTGTGGAAAAGGAAATTATTTTTGCATAAACAGATGATTAGTGGCAGGGGGAAATCCTGCCGCTTTTTCTGCTTTAGTTTGTCAGCTTGACAAATAAAGGGTTAAGGAATATAATTAGATTCAGTATTATACAAGGAGTTAATAAATATGCGGCAAGGTATTCTTAAATAAACTGTCAATTTGATAGTGGGAACAAAAAGTAGCAGTCCCGTTTCACTTTTAATATGGGGCTTAGTTTTTTGTACCCAGTTTAAGAATACTTTTATCATGTAATTTTATATGCCCGAAAACATATAAGTGTTTTGGGGCTATTGGAGTTATTTACCCAGTGATAGGAGTATTTATCACTGGGTATTTTTATGCCCTTTTTTGGGTGTTGATAGGAGGAAAATCACATGAAAATAATTAACTTAGGCATTCTGGCTCACGTTGACGCAGGAAAGACAACATTAACGGAGAGTTTATTGTATACCAGTGGTGCAATTGCAGAACCAGGGAGCGTAGATAAAGGCACAACAAGGACAGATACAATGAATTTGGAGCGTCAAAGGGGAATCACTATCCAGACAGCAGTGACATCTTTTCAGTGGGAGGATGTAAAAGTCAACATTATAGATACGCCAGGCCATATGGATTTTTTGGCGGAAGTATACCGTTCTTTATCCGTATTAGACGGAGCAGTATTATTAGTTTCTGCAAAGGATGGCATACAGGCACAGACCCGTATACTGTTTCATGCACTACAGACAATGAAGATTCCGACAATTTTTTTCATCAATAAAATTGACCAAGAGGGGATTGATTTGCCAATGGTATATCAAGAAATGAAAGCAAAGCTTTCTTCGGAAATTATAGTGAAGCAAAAGGTTGGGCAGCATCCCCATATAAATGTAACGGACAATGACGATATGGAACAGTGGGATGCGGTAATTATGGGAAACGATGAACTATTAGAGAAATATATGTCAGGGAAACCGTTTAAAATGTCAGAACTGGAACAGGAAGAAAACAGGAGATTCCAAAACGGAACGTTATTTCCCGTTTATCACGGAAGCGCTAAAAACAATCTGGGGATTCGGCAGCTTATAGAAGTGATTGCCAGTAAGTTTTATTCATCAACGCCTGAAGGTCAATCTGAACTATGCGGGCAGGTTTTTAAGATTGAATATTCAGAGAAAAGGCGGCGTTTTGTTTATGTGCGTATATATAGCGGAACATTGCATTTGAGGGATGTTATTAGAATATCTGAAAAAGAGAAAATAAAAATCACAGAGATGTGTGTTCCGACAAACGGTGAATTATATTCATCCGATACAGCCTGCTCTGGTGATATTGTAATTTTACCAAATGATGTTTTGCAGCTAAACAGTATTTTGGGGAACGAAATACTGTTGCCGCAGAGAAAATTTATTGAAAATCCTCTCCCTATGCTCCAAACAACGATTGCAGTAAAGAAATCTGAACAGCGGGAAATATTGCTTGGGGCACTTACAGAAATTTCAGATGGCGACCCTCTTTTAAAATATTATGTGGATACTACAACGCATGAGATTATACTTTCTTTTTTGGGGAATGTGCAGATGGAAGTCATTTGTGCCATCCTTGAGGAAAAATACCATGTGGAGGCAGAAATAAAAGAGCCTACTGTTATATATATGGAAAGACCGCTTAGAAAAGCAGAATATACCATCCACATAGAAGTCCCGCCAAATCCTTTCTGGGCTTCTGTCGGGTTGTCCATAGAGCCGCTCCCTATTGGAAGCGGAGTGCAGTATGAAAGCAGAGTTTCACTTGGATATTTAAATCAATCGTTCCAAAATGCGGTTATGGAGGGGGTTCTTTATGGCTGCGAGCAGGGGCTGTATGGATGGAAAGTGACAGACTGTAAAATCTGTTTTGAATATGGATTGTATTATAGTCCTGTAAGTACCCCCGCAGACTTTCGGCTGCTTTCCCCTATCGTATTGGAGCAGGCTTTAAAAAAAGCAGGGACAGAACTATTAGAGCCATATCTCCACTTTGAAATTTATGCACCGCAGGAATATCTCTCACGGGCGTATCATGATGCTCCAAGGTATTGTGCAGATATTGTAAGTACTCAGATAAAGAATGACGAGGTCATTCTGAAAGGAGAAATCCCTGCTAGATGTATTCAAGAATACAGGAACGATTTAACTTATTTCACAAATGGGCAGGGAGTCTGCTTGACAGAGTTAAAAGGATACCAGCCAGCTATTGGTAAATTTATTTGCCAACCCCGCCGCCCGAATAGCCGTATAGATAAGGTTCGGCATATGTTCCACAAGTTAGCTTAACAGCTTGCAAAAGTCATATAAAATGAGATTTGAAAGGATTAGAGACTAATTATGATGAAATGCGAATGGATATTGTGTCCTGTTTGTGGGAGCAAAACCCGTAATAAAATTAGGAAGGACACTGTTTTGGAGAATTATCCCCTTTATTGTCCAAAATGCAGACAAGAAAGATTGATTAAAGTTGACAACTTGAAGATAACTGTCATCAAAGAGCCAGACGCTTAAGACGCAGAGCCGATGAAATTGTGGAACAATTCACGAATCATCGGCTCTTTTTGTTTCGTATTTGAAAGAACAAACTCACCAAATAAAAAAAAACGATATTCGGGTGGGTTATTTTGTTATACCCTAAATTACCCTCTGAATTTGTTTTTAAATTTGGAGGGATTTTTTTATGTTCTTTTTTCGGGCGGTTATTCATCTGCTCATACGAAGTAAAATTTATCAATACATAGCATATCAGAGAATGGCAGGAAACCAGTTAAAAAAATTTCTGCCAGTGCAGCGGTACTTCTCACCTTGAAAGTGGAAGTACAATCTCCATACAACAGAATTTGTATTTCCCATAACCGTGAAGGTCACAGAGCCTTTGCGGTTTTTCTTTTGTCGTTTTTTGTTGGAAAGTGCCGCAGGGCTGTTTCTGGTGTGCGTTGCCGCTCCCCGCCTCTCCATCTGGATTTTTACATTTCAAAAATTCAGATTGGAGGTATTAGCGGTGAAATACGCACCAAGAAAAGTATATATCAAAGAAAGCGGCGGCTATGTGGAACTGTCCTATACGGATTTCTGCCGCCGCAGGCAAGCCGACAAGGGATATATGGACAAGCTGTTTATCCCCGTCCAAGGTTGTCTGCTTGAAGTCGTAAGGGAGCAATATGCGGACTTCTACCGTGACAGGGAGCGGTGGCGTTACCTGCAAAAATTAGATGCGAGGAACAGCCTGCTATCTCTGGACGGATTTACGGACAGCGAGGGGAATCCTCTGGACTTTATCGCTGATGAAGCGGCGGACATTGCGGAAACCGTTGTCAATGCTGTTATGGTGGACAGGCTGAAAGCCGCCCTGCCTTTGTTGTCGGATAGTGAGCAGGAGTTGATACAGGCAATCTTTTTTGACGGACTTTCCGAGCGTGAAGTCGGGGCGAGGTTAGGCATAACCCAGAGCGTTGTGAACAAACGCAAAGCCAGAATCCTAAGAAAACTAAGAAAGATAATAGAAAATTAAAATTTAAGGCGTTCAGCCCCCTTGTTTTTTCCTTTGGGAAGATGAGGGGGCTTTTCTCTGCCCTCTCAATCAATTCTGATTGGAGGAAGTAAGAATGGCATACAACCACGGACGGGAGGACAGGAAATGGCGTATCTGGAAAGAAGCGGAGGAAAAGCTGCTGCGTGAGTGCGGCGTTGATGAAGCGACCATTGAGCAGATACGCATGGCGGACAGGGCAGACTTCAATTCCAACAGGCGGTTTTACCGATGGACGAATGACGTTGCGGAATATCTTGAGGACATGGCAGGCAGGGAGCGGCAGGCGGAAGTGGGTACGGTTGCGGAGTTACTGGAAGAGATTGAGAGCGAAAATCTCTATCAAGTATTAGTCACGGTGGACGGGCGTACCTTGAAAATCGTCCTGCTGAAAATGCAGGGGTATCCACAAAGGAGATTGCCCCGCTTGTGCATTTG
>ENA-OQJT01000053-OQJT01000053.1-human-gut-metagenome-genome-assembly--contig:-NODE-53-length-24774-cov-0.943725_pt1 | contig 24774 bp, 27 predicted proteins | sample MGYA00242612_ERZ504779 | MGnify/ENA primary metagenome ERZ504779 (study PRJEB26092, sample SAMD00036366) | human gut metagenome | host: Homo sapiens | study: EMG produced TPA metagenomics assembly of...
TTCTTCCGTATGTCTCGGGTACAGACGGCACGTATCGCAAAGCGCATCCGGGCCCAGTGCCTTGTAGAGGTCACAGAGATTCTCATCATTCAAAAAGCACAGCGGCGGTTCTTCTGATAGAAACACTCCTCTTCCCAGTCGATGGAATTGCGCAGACGTTTTCCAAACTCGCCCTGCTCCTTTCCGTACCGCTCCAGAGAATCCTCGTCGATCACAATCTGCCAGCCGGCGCAGCAGGTATCCGGACAATCTCCTGCTGTGCATGTAAACTGATCGTAAAAATGTGGTTTCAAATATCTCATGTTTTTTACTTTCCTTCTTTATATTTCTGTACGATCCACGCACCGGCCTCACCAACCGGCATACCGCTTTTTTCAGCAATGAGTGCGGCACTCTCGTACTCCGGGTAAACTTTTTCTATCTCTCCATGACGGCAGATCTTGACAGCGGCATCCCCGTATTCGGTCGTGATCGTTGCAAATTCGCGTTTCATCACGGTACGCTCCATCTGGCAGCGACGGATTCCGATCGTGGTTGTCTCCGTGAAAATAATATTCTCCAGTGTTTCCCGCTTTTCTTCCTCGCAGATCACATCCAGCTGATATGCTGGACGGTTTTTCTTCATATAGACCGGAATATAATGAACATCCCTTGCACCTGCCTGCAGCAGTTTTCCCATACAGTAACCGAGTGCCTCACCGGTGCAGTCGTCGATATTGCATTCCAGCTTCCAGATCGTATCTTTTTCGTCATTTTCCTCGGTTTCCAGCATCATAGCCCGTAAAAGTGACGGCCGCTCATACGTCCGTTTTCCGGCTCCAAGACCTGTTTTCGTGCATTTAAATGAGGACGGAAGTTTCTCTTTTGTTCGGATAGCAGCAACAATAGCTGCACCGGTCGGTGTAACAAGCTCGCCCTTGATTCCGGTTGGAATAAGCGTCAGGCCGTGCGTCTGCACGATATTTAAAACGGCCGGTACCGGAACCGGGATCAGTCCATGCTGGCATCGGATAAAACCGCTTCCCTCGCAGAGCCCCGTCACAATCACCTCGTCCGGCGCCAGGTTGTCCAGGCAGACGGCGGCGGCAACAATATCTACGATGGAATCGACCGCTCCTACCTCGTGAAAATGCACCTGATCGAGCGGCACACCGTGCGCTTTTGCTTCTGCTTCTGCAAGAATCTGGAAAATCCGCTCTGCCCGAGCTCTCGCTCCCGGTGTCAGATCACCGCGGCGGATAATGGCAAGAATCTCCGGCAGGCCGCGGTGCTCATGATGGTGCTGATGCTCTCCTGCGTGTTCCTGGTCATGGCTGTGTGTATGTTTCTGGTCATGTACATGCTCATGATCGTGCGTATGCTCATGATGGTGTACATGCTCCTCTCCATGTGCATGCGCTTTTGCCATATCCCCATGCAGATACGCCATATCATGATCGTGGTTCTCATGCTCCGCATCCAGAATGACATTGAAGTCGCAGGCATCCAGCCCCGATTTTTTCACTCTCGTAACGGCAGTTTTGTATCCCGGCAGCTGAAGGCTTGCCAGTGCCTTCTCCAGTACCTCCTGGTCTGCTCCCAGATCGAGCAGAGCCGCAACGGTCATATCCCCGCTGATTCCGCTCCCGCACTCCAGATATAAACTTTTACTCATCTTTATGCACTCCCATTCTGTTAATCTGTGTTGCAATATATCCGGCCCCATAACCGTTGTCGATGTTTACGACAGCAATTCCGTTCGCACAGGAATTAATCATCGTAAGCAGCGCCGAAAGACCGTTCATGCTGGCCCCGTAGCCACAGAGGTCGGAACTGCGATGACCGGCTTATCCACCAGGCCGCCGAGCACGCTTGCCAGCGCTCCTTCCATACCGGCAACGGCAACAACGCAGTTGGCACTCTGAATCGTATCGAGGCGTGACAGCAGACGGTGGATACCACTCACGCCGACATCATAAATTCGCTCGACGTTTGCTCCGAAGTATTCTGCCGTCTGCGCCGCTTCCTCAGCAACGGAAATGTCTGCGGTTCCCGCCGTACAGACAGCAATTTTTCCGATTCGCTTTTTGTCTTTCTTCTCTATTTTTAAAATATGCGACAGCGGATCATAAACCACTTCCGGAAACTTTTCCCGGATCAGCTCATACTGGTGCTCACTGGCTCTCGTTCCGAAAACCTCGCCGTCCTGCGCATAGAGACGCGTAAAAATTTCCAGCAGATGCGCATCCGCCTTCCGCGCACAGAAAATCACCTCCGGAAACCCGCTTCGGATTTCACGATGCGTGTCAAGCTTCGCATATCCCATCTCCTCGAACGGCTCTTTTTTGAAATATTTTCTGCCTCTTCGATAGAGATTTCGTTGTTTTTTACTTTTTCTAATACTTCTCTTGCCTCCAAAACATTCACCTCGTTTTTTCTTTTTTCCCTTTTCTTTCACATCCACATACGATGCAACATAAAAAGAAAGCTGAAACCTCTGCTCTGCCAGAACCTTCTCTTTTCTGACACTGCAAACCTCCAGCTTTCTTTATTCTAAACTATGAAGTGCACTTTAAGTCAAGCAGATTCTATACACAGTATACCTATCTTTTTCCGTTCCTGCAATCCCTTCTTTTCGCGGCTTTATCCGGCATACGGAAGATCTGCAAAATATGCATGCTCATCTACCCCGTGAATCATATAAGTATATCCGTCTTCTGTCTCCACTTCAATCCGGCACCGTGTTCCATCCGAAGTTTCTGCATCCAGATACGTTTCTTTATCGGTTTCCTGTGGAATCAGTTCCGTACCTGCCGGAAGGACTCTGTTTTCTGTACTTCCGTCTTCGTTTTGAACAATAACTTCTAGTTCCTGCTTCAGGACGAGCGGTTTTTTGTCCCAGAAAATTGTCCATGCATCTTCTTTCGCCTCCGGAAGTCCCTCGCTTCCGACCCCGACGTTCCGTTCCCCGGCATACGTTCCCAGCAGATTGATTCTTTCCACCCAGGAAAACGCATTGACATCTTCTATACCGTTATCTCCAATTCTTCCATCCAGACAGCCAAGGTCCACAGCTTCATCCGATGATACCCGGAAAACGGTTACCGAATATAGTCCGTCTTCGTGATACGATTCCTGATACAAATAGTGGCCACCACTCTTTGTTCGTACTTTATCCAGGTTGCTTCATATCCGCCCAGGATCTCGAACTGCTTCACATGCTCTCCATAGTTGAGCGTCAGAATATACTTATAGTTTTCGAAGTCATGACCATTTTTCCCATCACCCTCAAAAGAAAAAGAAACTTCTTCCTCTGACGCATCCCCGTCCAGATCATCCCGGTAGATTTCTCCCTCTTCCAGTTTTACGGCGGAAGCTCCTTTTTCGTTTTTTCCTTCTTCGTCGTTCTCCAAACCATCCCCGGCCTCTTTCACCGCATCTCCATCCGATCCCACATCATCTGATTTTGCCTCTGGTTCACCGGATGCTGCACTCTCCGATACGCTCACCGAATTTTGTTTGGTTTCCTGCCCTGCCTGATTTCCGCATCCGCCTGCCATCAGTGCCGCCAGACACACTGCTGTTACCCATGCATACCGTCTCATAAAAATCCTCCCTTCCGATTTTTGGCTTTCGTTTCTGATACTCCCATTATATCAAACGATCTCCCCACCATGCAATCCATCTTAGAAATCGTAAGGCAACTTAAGACAAACGTAAGAATCCCCGCCCATGCAGCATAATCTGCCGCACGGACGGGGATTCGTTTAACTGTATTCCGCTGTCTTATTTCTCTGCTTCTCTTTTCTTATCCAGTTTTACATTGCGGAAGTACAGCACCATATCTACCGTGATCTCTGCAATGTTCAGGAAATAGAAAGCCCACGCAAGGAAAAAGATCCAGTCTTTGTCCGGGTTGTTCATATAGCTGATGAATTTGTTGGCAATACCGAAAATATATCCGATCCAGATGAACACCTCAAAGTAAAGGCTCTTTCCTTTTGCTGTTCTTGAAGTCCAGGATTTATAAATGGACAGCGGCCAGGACAGGCCAAAGCACAGGATCATCAGTGCTTCCAGTAAGTGGCTTATCATTTCTACAGTCATGTTTTTCTTCCTCTTTCATTTCTTTTTCTGCCGAAAGTCGCTTGCAAGTGTCAATGCCCTGATGCCTTTTCAGCTTGAGAGCTGTCTGATTTTTTTCAGACAGCTCTATGGTCTCTCTTGTATTATGCTATTTTCGTCGTTATCATCATTCACAGATACCCGTCGAAGCATAACCTTTAGTCTTCTTTATGCGCTTCTAAATACTCTTTTCTTCCCATCTCATACAGGTTATTTCCCTCACAGTCGATGATAACGAAAAGCGGCATATCCTCTACTTCCAGACGGCGAAGTGCTTCTGCGCCAAGATCTTCGTATGCGATCAGCTCTGCTTTTTTGATGCATTTTGCAAGCAGTGCGCCGGCTCCGCCGATGGCTCCGAAGTATACGCCATGATATTTCTTCATGGCTTCTACAACTTCCGGAAGACGTGCGCCTTTACCGATCATTCCTCTTGCGCCTACGGACATCATGGTCGGAGCATACGCATCCATACGGCCGCTGGTGGTAGGACCTGCAGATCCGATGACCTGGCCTGGTTTTGCAGGGGTCGGTCCTACGTAGTAAATCGTAGCGTCTGTCGGATCAAACGGGATTTTTTCTCCTCTTGCGAGCGCTTCACACATTCTCTTATGTCCGGCGTCACGGGAAGTATAGATAGTTCCGGTCAGATATACGGTATCTCCGGCATGCAGTGTTTTTGCCAGTTCTTCTGTTAAAGGCAGCTGAATATGTTTTTCCATGATCAGATCACCTCCGTTTTATGACGGGTAACATGGCAGTTGATGTTGACTGCACACGGCATTCCCGCAATATGAGTCGGCATTGTCTCGATATTGAGGCCGATGGCTGTGGTTTTTCCGCCAAAGCCCTGCGGTCCGATGCCGAGTTTGTTGACTTTCTCCAGCATTTCTTTTTCCAGATCTGCGTAGAACGGATCCGGGTTCTCGGAATCGATCGGGCGCATCAGTGCTTTTTTCGCAAGCAGTGCACATTTATCGAAGGTTCCGCCGATACCAACGCCGACTACCATAGGCGGGCATGGGTTCGGGCCTGCTGTCTCAACAACTTCCAGGATGAAATCCTTGATTCCCTGAAGACCTGCGGACGGTTTGAACATACGGATCATACTCATATTTTCGCTTCCGAAGCCTTTCGGGCCTACGGTTACTTTGATCTGATCGCCAGGAACGATCTCGGTGTAGAGCATAGCCGGTGTATTGTCGCCGGTGTTTCCTCTTCTGACCGGATCTTTGACAACGGATTTTCTTAAGTATCCTTTGTCATATCCTCTTCTGACACCTTCGTTGACTGCCTCTGCAAGATCTCCTCCTGCGATGTGCACATCCTGTCCGATTTCCAGGAAAACACATGCCATTCCGGTATCCTGGCAGATCGGCACGTTCTGTGCGTCTGCGATCTCATAGTTTTCTACGATTTTGTCCAGAACACCTTTTGCAATCTCGCCATCCTCGCAGGCACGGCAGCCTGTGATGGCACATTTTACGTCTTCCGGAAGATGGTAGTTTGCTTCGATACAAAGTTTCTCTACCACATCCGTAATGGTACTAGCCTGAATTTCACGCATGGGATTCTCCACCTTTCTTTCCTTGCTATTTTATCATACCGATCATCCAATGGATTTTCAGCACGGAAAGCGTGTCCAGGGACAGTATTTCTGCCCCGGGCCACGCTTTTTTCGCGGTTACTGCATTTTACAGGTGTCTCTTTCCTGCATAATCCGGCAGAAGCTGCGGAGATACCATACCGGTGTCAATGCCTGCCTCTTTTAAGGTCTCAGCATATTTCTCCACATGATCCAGATTCATCTTTCCAAGTGTTACGTCTTTTGCTTTTGCTGCTGCAGCTTTTCCTGCATCACGGCCAAATACGATAACATCCAGCAAAGAGTTACCCATCAGACGGTTTCTTCCGTGGATTCCTCCAACTGCCTCACCTGCTACGAGCAGGTTGCTTACGGTGTTGGTAAAGCCTTCGCCGTTGATTTCCAGTCCACCGTTCTGATAATGCAGCGTCGGGTAAACCAGGATCGGCTCTTTTCTCATATCGATGCCATACTGCATGAACATACGGAACATAGCCGGGATTCTCTTCTCAATGGTGCCTTCTCCGTGGATCAGCTCGATCATTGGAGTATCCAGCCATACAGCCTTGCCCTGCGGAGTCTCAACGCCCTCGTTGCGGTCGTCGGAGCATTCACGAATAATGCTTGGCTGCGGATACGTCACGGGTTTCCAGTGGATGCATGAAAGCTTCGCCGTCTACGTTTACGAGCATTGCGCCAAGAGAACGTACTTTCTCGGTTACCAGAGCACCGAAGATCTGAGCCGGGTAAGCAGCTCCGGTCGGATGGTACTGAATGGTATCCTGATACAGAAGCGGAGCGCCTGCACGGTATCCAAGGATCAGACCGTCAGCGGTTGCACCGTAATGGTTGGATGTCGGGAAGTTGTTGTAGTGAAGACGTCCCGCACCACCTGTTGCGATGATAACGGTTTTTGCCTTTGCTACCTGGTACTCGCCAGTCTCCATGTTCTGGAGAACAGCACCTGCAACCTGTCCCTTATCGTCTTTGATCAGCTCTACTGCGGAAGAGAACTCAATCACCGGAATACCGCGGTTGATGACTTCATCACGCAGTGTTCTCATGATCTCTGCTCCAGAGTAGTCACGGCATGCATGCATACGTTTTCTGGAAGTTCCGCCGCCGTGTGTTGTTACCATACGGCCGTTCTCATCTTATCGAACATAACGCCGAGGTTTTTCCAGCCAGGAGATTGCATCCGGAGCTTCCATTACGAGCTTGCGGAGCAGTTCCGGTCTTGCAGCAAAGTGTCCGCCGCCGAACGCATCCAGATAATGCTGTGCCGGGGAATCGTTTTCTTTGTCCGCTGCCTGGATTCCACCTTCTGCCATCATGGTGTTTGCATCACCAATTCTCAGTTTGGTGGTAATCATAACGTTTGCGCCAGCCTCGTGAGCCTCGATAGCTGCAGAAGAACCTGCTCCACCGGCACCGATAACCAGTACATCTACGTCATAATCTACTTTGTCAAGGTCGATGTCAACACCGAGGATACGGCTGTTGGACTCCAGCAGATAGCCGAGCTCTGTCGGAACTTTCTCACCTTTGTTCGGGCCGACTTTCAGGGTGATGAAGCCTTCCTCTTTATAGTCCGGATGATATGCTGCAAGAAGGGCATCTTTCTCATCCGCTGTCATTCTTCTTGGCTCTGTTGCCATTCTCTGGGCTCTGGTAGCTTCTACCTTTTTAATAGAGTCCTGCATATTGGCCAGTGTATACATTCGAAATTCCCTCCTTATTTCTCGATCTCACGGTTGTTGTAAAGTTCCTGCATTTCTTCGATCGGTTTCTGCATAACCTGCTCGATCAGATCATCGAATTTTCCTTCTTTGATCTCTGCTACACGGTTCTTTACATGTTCAGACTTCGGAGCAATGTATTTTCCGTTCAGACGTCTTGCCAGCTCTCCTACCATCGGATGGGAGATACCAGCCGGACAGCGGGATGCACAGATTCCGCAGCCGATGCAGTCGAAGGACTCTTCTGCACATTTCTTGAAGTCGCCTCTCTGTGCGTATGCAATATACTGCATAACGTTCAGGCTCTGCGGACATCCTTTGGTACATGCATTACATCCAACGCAGCTGTAGATTTCCGGATACAGATCCATCATGACTCTCTGCTCTGCGCTGATCTCTTCGATATCGTATGTTCTCTTGTCGATCGGATAGAACGGAAGGCTTGCGATATACATGCCGTCTTCTACCTGTGTCTGACATGCCAGACAGGTTTTCAGTTCATTTTTTCCTTTGATTCTGTAGATGGTCGCACATGCACCGCAGAATCCGTGACGGCATCCGCATCCGCGTTTTAACTGATATCCGGCGTACTCCATAGCGGTCATGATGGTCAGATCGCCAGGTACGGAATACTTTTTGCCGTAAACGTAAATATTTACCATTTCCTGCATTTTCTTCAACCTCCGTTTAATATTCGTTCGGTAATTCGTCAATCTCGTCGCAGCGGAAAACCGGGCCGTCTTTGCAGACGTATTTGTCTCCGATGTTGCAGCGGCCGCATTTTCCGATACCGCATTTCATACGAAGCTCCAAAGTGGTGTAAACCTGTGTTTTCTCATAGCCCAGCTCCTGAAGTCCCTGAAGGACAAATTTGATCATGATCGGCGGTCCGCAGATCAGAGCTGTTTTGTCAACAGACATATTCAGTTCTTTTACATAGTTCGGAACGAATCCTACATGGCCGTCCCAGCCTTCCTGTTCACGGTCAATCGTCAGATGCACGTTGACATCTTTTGCTTTCGCCCATACTTCCTGGATCTCTTTTAACTGTACCAGATCGTCTTTGGAACGGGAACCGTAAACGATATCTACGGTACCGTAGTTATCACGATTGTCCAGTACGTAATTAATAACAGAACGCAGTGGAGCAAGTCCGATACCTCCGGCGATGAACAGCAGATCCTGTCCTTTTAATACGGTTTCTACCGGGAAATGATTTCCATACGGTCCACGAACCAGGATTTCATCTCCTACGGACATGTTGTGAAGATAATTCGTTAAAGTACCGCACTCCTTGATGGAGAACTCCTGGTACTCTTTGTTTGTCGGGGAAGAGGTAATGGAAAACAGTGCCTCTCCGACACCCGGTACACAGAGCATTGCGCACTGGCCAGGCATATGTTCAAACAGCTTGGTGCCGTCCGGACGAACGATACGGAATGTTTTTACGTCCGGTGTTTCGCGGCGGATATCTGTGATGATACCGACCTGCGGCAGCAAAGCGTTTTTCTTTTCTTCGCTTCCACAACTACAATTGCACATTTACTTGGTACCTCCCATGCGTTTGATTACTTTGACAATGTTCAGCGACTGCGGGCATTTCTCTACGCAGCGTCCACATCCGACGCAGGAATACATTCCGTCGTTGTTGTCCGGGAAGTATACCAGTTTGTGCATGAAACGCTGACGGAAACGCTGCAGCTGTGTGGTACGGTTGTTTCCTGCTGCCATCATGGTGAAATCAGAGTACATGCAGGAATCCCAGCAGCGGTAACGCTGTACACCGTTTCCGGTGTTAAAGTCTTTGATATCGTAGCACTGGCAGGTCGGGCAGGAGAACGTACAGGTTCCGCAGCCTAAGCAGGCATCGGAAAGTTCTTTCCACTTCGGATCGTCAAAACGTTCTTTTGTCTTGCCAACGCCCCATCCCTCGAGGGAAAGGTTGCTGTTTGGCATCTTGTCGATCAGAGTACGGATTGCTTCTTTCTCAGCCTCTACTTCTTTGGTAAGATCCTGCTCGGTCAGGTAAGCTTTTACAAGCTCGGTCAGTTTCTGGCCTTTTTCGGTTTTTGCTTCCCATGCATAACCGTCAGCTACCTGCCACATAGCAACATCTGCTGCCGGTTCTGCAGCATCGATGCCGAAGGTTTTACAGAAGCAGCTGTCTTCCGGCTCATGACAAGCCAGGGAAACAACGATGCCGTGCTCTCTTCTTGCTGCATAGTAAACGTCTGCAGGCTCGCTTAAGAAAACGCGGTCCAGAACATCGAACGCTCTGACATCGCACGGACGAACGCCGAAGATAGCAAACGGTGCGTCTTTTAATGCAGCCGGTTCAATGCTGGTTTTATTTGCCTTCTGATAGCAGGAGTAAAGAATTTCACTCTGCGGGAAAAAGGCATCTTTCGGGGATTTTACGGTTTTTAAGGTATCGAGATCCACGTCTGCGTCCTCGGTCCAGAAACCGAAATTGGTAATTCCATTGTTTTGTACCGGAAGGAAAAGATCCATCTCCTTTGCAACAGCGGCAAGGAGCTCCGGCATTTTTTCTCTGCTAATCTGATACATCCCTTAACCCCTTTCCTTAACGATACTTGGCTCTACATCTTCCTGTGTGAAGTTGGTGAGCGGTGCACGGCTGTCGGTATCGGCGCCTGCCTGATACTCTCCGTAGAACTCGTCGATATCTTTGATGAATTTACGGTTCAGCAGGTGCAGCGGAATGTGCTGCGGACATACACGGGAACACTCGCCACAGTCGGTGCAGCGTCCGGCAACGTGGAATGCACGGATAATGTGGAACATCTGCTCTTCAAATGTAGTCGTATTTGCTTTCTGTGCGGTATCGTAACGGTCATTATCGAAGACACATTTGATACAGCTGCAGGCCGGACATACGTTACGGCATGCATTACAGCGGATACAGCGGGACAGTTCGTTCTGCCAGAATGCGAAACGCTCTTCCGGAGCCATTGCCTCGAGCTTCTCAACCAGTTCAAAACGGCCTTCTTTTGCCGGTTTCTCTTCGTCGCAGTTCTCTGCCAGCTCGTCGTAGGCAACGTGTTTTCCGCCCTTGCAGGCTTTGCATCTTTCCAGGATAACATCCTCTCTTGCGAGCTCTTTGTCGCCGGGTAAACAGTTGCCACTTTGATGGTATCGCCGTCTTCTGTTACAGCGGTAATACCCTTGCATCCTGCTTCACGGATCTTTTCGATATCGAGTTTTCCATCGCAGCCGATGCCGACGATATAGGTTTTCTCGCGATCCACACGATGCTCTTTGATTAACTGATTAAAGCTGTAAGTATCACACGGTTTTAAGAAAACGAGTGTTTTTCCTTCTTCTTTCGATGCTTTAATCATGTATTTGCTAAGGTTTGCGCCGCAGAATCCGTCGTAGGTAAACTCGGAAAGGCTCTCGGCAGTCTCGAAGAATGCAGGCTCTGCACTGAAATCAGTGTCACCTTTTCTCCAGCCAAGAACACGGACTACGGTACCGTCAGACAGAAGCTCTTTTGCGCGGGATACTAATTTTTCTTGCATCGTAAATCCTCCAATCTGACATTCTTACCAAGGCTTGTAACCTGCTCGATGAACTCGTTCATGGTCTGGGAGAATTTCACACCTTCTGCGGCGGATACCCATTCCACACGGGTACGTCCGTTCTCAACGCCCATGTAATCCAGCATGGAGAACAGCAGGGTCATACGTCTTCTTGCATAATAGTTTCCTGTGCTGTAATGGCAGTCTCCCGGATGGCATCCGCAGAGGATGACTCCGTCAGCGCCCTTCTGGAATGCTCTTAAGATGAAGAGCGGATTGACACGGCAGGAACATGGAACACGGATGATCTTTACGTCTGCCGGATAGGAAAGACGGCTGGAACCTGCCAGGTCTGCTCCTGCATAGGAGCACCAGTTGCAGCAGAATGCCACGATGACTGGCTTAAATTCTTTGTTTTCGTTGTTATCTATCGGCATATTGCATCTACCTCCGCGAGAATTTGTCTATTGGAGAATCCTTTCAGGTCCATAGCGCCGGACGGACATGCAACGGTACATGCACCGCATCCATGGCAAAGTGCGCCGTTAACGACTGCCACATGTCTGGTTTCACGGATTCCATGGTCGTTGACCTGACGGTCTTCGTAGGAAATTGCGCCGTATGGGCAGACTTTTTCACAGGATGCACATCCATTACAGAACAGCGGATTGGATTCTGCTGTACACGGGTTGGTGGTCAGTTTGTCTTTTGCCAGCAGTCCGACTACTTTGACAGCAGCAGCTCCTGCCTGTGCAACGGTCTCCGGGATATCTTTCGGTCCCTGGCATACGCCGGAGAGGAAGACACCTGCGGTCGGGGACTCTACCGGACGCAGTTTTGCGTGTGCCTCAGTAAAGAAATCGTTGGTATCCATACTTGCGGTCAGCATGGTAGCCAGTTTTCTTGCATCTTTGCTCGGCTCGATGGCAGTTGCAAGGACAACAAGGTCTGCTTCCATTTTGATCTGACGGTTGTCAAGCAGGTCGGAACCCTGTACCAGAAGACGTCCGTTCGGAGCCTCGGATACTTTTCCTACCTGGCCTTTGATGTAGTCTACATCAAACTCTTCTACCGCACGGCGATAGAACTCATCGAAGTTTTTACCCGGGGTACGAACATCAATGTAGAAGACATGTACATTGACATCCGGATAATGGTCACGCACCAGCATGGCCTGTTTTGCGGTGTACATACAGCAGATCTTGGAGCAGTAGCTCTTTCCTCTGCAGGTCACGTCACGAGAACCGACACACTGGATAAATACGATATCCTTCGGATGCTCGCCGTTGGAAAGACGTACTACTTTACCGCCTGTCGGGCCGGCAGCATTCATCAGACGTTCCATCTCAAGGGAGGTAATTACGTCTTTGCTCTGGTTGTAATAATATTCGTCAAACTTGTCCAGACTGATGGTATCGAAACCAGTTGCCACAACGATTGCGCCGTACTCTCTGGTGATTACTTCATCTTTCTGGTCGTAGTTTACTGCACCTGCTGCACAGACTTTGGAGCAGATACCGCATTTTCCGGTTTTGAAGTGGATACAGTTTGCAGTATCAATAACCGGTACGTTCGGAACTGCCTGTGCGAACGGTGTGTAGATTGCAGTACGGTTGGACAGGCCTCTGTTGAACTCGCTCAGGTTCTTCTTGGAAGGACATTTCTCCTGACAGAGTCCGCATCCGGTACATTTGTCCATATCTACGTATCTTGCTTTCTTACGGATGTCTACTTTGAAATCACCGACGAATCCGCCAACGCTCTCTACCTCACTGTAGGTATAGATGTTGATCTTCTCATGCGCGTTTACCTCTCCCATACGAGGAGTCAGGATACAGGAAGAACAGTCGAGGGTCGGGAATGTCTTGTCAAGCTGTGACATTCTTCCGCCGATACTCGGGGTCTTCTCTACGATATCTACTTCATAGCCTGCATCTGCGATATCCAGTGCAGTCTGAATACCTGCGATACCGCCTCCGATCACCAGCGCACGTTTTACAACGCGGCTCTCGCCCGGGGTAAGCGGGGTATCCAGCATAACTTTAGCAACGGCTGCACGGGCCAGAATTACGGCCTTCTCGGTAGCCTCTTCCATGTCTTTATGAATCCAGGAACACTGCTCACGAATGTTTGCAATCTCCAGCTGATACGGGTTCAGGCCCGCTTTTTCTGCTGCTTTGCGGAACGTTCCTTCATGCATACGCGGAGAGCAGGAACAGATGACAACGCCGGTCAGATGCTCGTTCTGAATGGCATCGATCACTTTCTGCTGACCCGTTTCGGAACACATATACTGATAATCCTCTGCATGAACAACACCCGGCTCTTTGCTGATGACGTCAACAACTTTTTTGACATCAACCGTAGCCGCAATATTTGTACCGCAGTGGCAGACAAATACTCCTATTCTTTGCACTTTTCTCTCACCTTTCTGTGGATGGGTTGTTTTTTACTTTCTATATTTACGGAATGCACTCATCAGAAGCTGCTGCGGAGTCTCATCATCCAGAAGAGCCGGAATTTCATCCGGAGAAAGATAATTCTCTCCTCTCTGACGGATCACGGAAAGACGAACTGCCTCGATCAGTTTGGCAGGTTTTACGTCTCTTGGACAGCGCTCTACACATGCGAAGCAGGAGAGGCATTTCCAGATGGACTTGGAGTTCATCAGTGCTTCCACATCGCCGTTCTGTACGTAAGATACAAACTGATGCGGACGGATGTCCATTTCGTTATAAGCAGGACAGGATGCGGAACATTTACCGCATTTCATACATTTTCTGGTATCCACACCGGCGATGGCACGGATTTCATCGGATGTTGCAATTTTCATGCCTGCACCTCCTCTTTGATGCCGAGTGCTTCTGCAAGAAGCTCGGTAAAGTAGGTAACCGGAAGACCTTCTTTTGTTCCGTTATTGCGCAGGTTGTACATGCAAAGCGGACATGCAGTGATCAGTTCTTCTGCTCCTTTGTAGGATGCGGATGCCATGATCTGGTCTACCATGTTGGATGCCATTTTCTTTTCTTTGAGGGATATGTAGCCGCCGCAGCACTCATTTCTCATCGGATATACGACCGGTGTTGCGCCAAGGGCCTTGATAAAGTCTTCAATGATTGTCGGATTTTCCGGATCGTCAAACTGCATTGTGGTGCTCGGACGAAGCAGCATACAGCCGTAATATGCGCCGATTTTTCTTCCTTTTAATGGGTTTACCACTTTCTCTTTGATCTTGTCAAATCCAACGACGTCACGCAGCACTTCCAGATAATGAAGTACTTTCGTTTCGCCAAGATATGGCTCGGAAAGAGCCATGTAGTTGTTTACTTTTGTCTGAATGTCTTCTACATTCGCCATGTCATCGTTTACGCGTTTGATCACGTGATGACAGGCGGAACAGACTGTGATCAGATCCTGTCCTTTTTCTTTGGCGTCTGCTAAGGCGCGAACCGAAGAAAGTTTTGTGGCGATTTCATCGGATGCCTGTGGATACACAGCTCCGCAGCACTGCCAGTTTTCAATTTCTTCCAGTTCAAATCCCAGAACTTTTGCGCACTCTCTGGCATAATGATCCAGATCTTTTGCTTTGTTCTTCAGCGTACAGCCCGGAAAATAACTGTAGGTCATGGAATTGCTCCTTTCTTACTTGCTCCTGTTGGTTTCCATTTTTCCTGCGGTATCTTCTGTCCGGCACCGGAAAAATTTCCGGTACTCTTTTTATGTACACCCGGCGGAAAATTTCTTCAGGCGCACGTTAAGGCAGTGGGAGATACCGCTCTTTCGCACTTTCTGCCACTGCCATAAATTTTATGTTTTGAGCTTATTGCCCGCTCTTAGTGCTCGATCTGTGCGATAACTGCTTTTAATGCGTCGGCACTTGCTTTGAGTTTTTCTACTTCCTCTTTTGTCATACGCATCGGAATCTTGCCCTGTACGCCTTTCGGTCCAACGAGGGTCAGTGTGCTTAAGCATACATCCTCGATGCCGTACTCACCGTGCATCATGGAAGATACGGTTGCTACAGAATCGGAAGAAGAAAGAATGGTTGCTACCAGTTTGCATACTGCAACAGATACTGCATAGAAAGTAGCTCCTTTGTTTGCAATAACCTGTCCGCCGGAAGTTCTTACGTACTCCAGCATAGCATCTTTGTCGATCTTGGTTACGTTCCTGCCCATTTTTTCTACGGTCTCGTAGTACTCGTCCAGACTGACACCGGAAACGTAAGCGCCGCTCCACGGAATGAAGGAAGTATCGCCGTGCTCACCGAATACGTAAGCGTGGATGTTTTTCTGGGCAATGTTGAGGTGTTCAGACAGTCCGCAGCGAAGTCTCGCGGAATCCAGCATGGTACCAGAACCAAGGATCTGGTTTTCCGGAAGTCCGGAGATCTTTGTAAACACGTAGGTCATGATATCAACCGGGTTGCTTACAATGATGTAGATGGCATTCGGAGCCGCTTTTACGATTTCCGGTGTGATGGATTTTAAGATGTTTACGTTGGTCTGGGTCAGCTCAATACGGGTCTGGCCAGGCTTTCTTGCAATACCGGAAGTAATAATTACGATATCAGAGTCCTTGGCATCCTCATACTCACCTGCGATGATGGAGACCGGATCGCGGAAGCAGGTACCCTGCGCGATATCCATAACCTCTCCCTCTACTTTTTTCTTGTTAATATCGATGAGAACAATCTCAGACGCGATGTCTTCGTTCGACAGTGTATAGGCGATCGTAGATCCAACGCTTCCAGCTCCAATGATGGTAATCTTGCTGCTCATAAATACTCCTTTCTAAAATACCCCTAGTTGGTTTTTGTGATTGATAAATTTTTCACTTTCCTTATCATAGCACTATGACAAGAATTTAACAAGTGTTTTTTTCGAGCATTTTCGTGAAATCTTTTTTCTCACTGAGCCCGTACGCTTCCAGAAGGGGTGTTCTGGATATATTTCAATACAATTATACCATTTTTTGTTCTTTTTCACAAGAATTCTTTCCAAAAACTTACAGCTTTGTCCTTCATCCCGCAGAATTCGTCTTTTTCCGCATGGTTCCCGGGTTTTTGCTTTCTGTGTTTAGTTTCACACGTCTAACTTTCGTTCGTTATATTTTTAACAACTTTTCGTCATACGGGCTAGTTTCTGTCCTTCTTTTCTACATTTTGTAGGATGTATCCGCCAAATTTCCTGTCTGATTTTCATTTCTGCTGCCGCCAGACGCAAAAAAGACACGGATTTTTCTGTTCCGTGTCTTTTTTGCTCTGTTTTTTCTGTTTTTGCTTCTATTCTTCTGTTTCACGAGCCGTTGCCGCTTCGGCAAATGCATTTCCATATTCGGCAAGCGCCTCTTTTGCATAGACGGCATCTGACCGGTACGGCACATTTCCGTTTCCGACGTGCATCGTCACGTCCGCGCCTTTTCCAAGGATCAGAACAACCTCTCCCGGTACGGCGCCAAGAATCGCCTCCCGGATTGCTGCTCCGCGGTCCATGCGGATCTGGAAGGATGCACCTTCCTTTGCTATGTACCCGCCGATCTCCTCACAGATCGCCTGCGGATCTTCGTTTCCCGGATCATCCGGTACGAGGAAAATCCGGTCCGCCCGTTTTCCGGAAATCTCACCCATATCTTTTCTGCGGTTGAATGCTTTTCCGCCCGGGGTTCCGAACACAACGCTTACGCGGCTCCCCGGGTATTCGAGTGCTACGGTATCAAACATTTTTTCAAAACTCAGGCCATTGTGCGCGAAATCCACGATCGCCGTGACCTCGCCCGCGCTGCTCTCATACGTCTCCATCCTTCCCGGAACGGTGACGCCAAGGAGGCTTTCCTTGATCAGCGAAACCGGGATTCCCATCGACCAGGCAGCCGCAATGGCAGCTACGGCATTCTCCACATTGAAGGCTCCGTGCACCGGCAGGGTAAAATCTTCCGAGAAATCCGGTCCTGCCACATGGAAATAGAATTTTCCTCTGCCCGGCTTGATATCACTCACGCGGATTACAGCATTTTCTTTCGATCCAAACGTAACGACGCGCTCACATTTTGCCGCAGCTTTCAGGATTTCCCCGATATGGTCGCTGTCCAGGTTCACGCAGGCGCAGGTGCAGCGGTCGAAGATCTTTAATTTCGACTGGAAATAATCATCAAAATCCTTGTGCTCCGTCGGGCTGATGTGGTCCTTGGAGATGTTCAGGAAAATGGCGGTATCAAAATGCGTGTTTCCGACTCTCTCGTATTTGAGCGCCTGGGAGGATACTTCCATCACCATATGGGAAAGGCCTGCATCTACGGCATTGCGCATATGACGGCACAGCTCCAGGGATTCCGGCGTGGTGAGCGTTGATGCTTCTCTCGTCTTTCCGTCGTAATATTCAATCGAACTTAACAGTGCACATCCGTTTCCGCCCTGTTTTTTCAGGCAGGCATCGAGCATCGACTGCAGGTAATAGGCTGTCGTTGTCTTTCCTTTTGTTCCGGTCAGCGCCGTGACATGCAGCGACTTTGCCGGATAATCGTAAAACGCCTCACCCAGCACAAACTGTGCTTTTCTGGCATCGTTGACGATGAGCGCCGGAATTTCTTTTCCCGCTTCGTATTTTTTTTCACTTACATAGGCAACAGCACCGCGGTTTACGGCGTCTTTTAAGTATGCCTCTTTGAATGCAGCTCCTTTGCAGAGAAACAGCGTTCCCTGATCCGCTCCGCCCGAAAAATACGTTACGAGGGTAACGGGTCTGTCCTCTCCTTCTTTTCCTTCCGGCTCTGCAAATTCCACCAGAAGGCCTTCCTGCTCCAGAAGTTTCTTATATTCTAATACCGACTGTTTCATAGGATATCTTCCTCTCTTCTATGGGATTCTTTTTCAGCTTTCCTAAAATCCAGGCTCCATTATACCAGAATTGAAACAGCTTGTCCATCTTGCGGCACGGCTTACATCATCTGCGCATTTTTCTCAAAAAGAGAACGAAGCGTTTTTGCGCAGTACAGGTACGCCGGAACGAGAAACAGATCGGCGAGAATCCATGCCACCGGGCTTGCGAAGCAGACTGCGGTGTAACCAAAATACGGAACCAGGAAAAAGGCTACCACCGAACGGCCGATCATCTCGCAGACGCCGGCAAGGATTGCAAATTTGCTGAAGCCCATGCCCTGCACGGTAAAGCGTACGACATTGACAAGGGTCAGCGGAATGTAAAATACCATGTTGATCAGCAGCATCTGACGCGCCTGGTCGAGGATGACCGTCTCAGATGCATCTACAAAGAGAAGCGAAATCTGGCGGGACCACAGAAACATGACTCCTAAAATGACCACGGAATACACGCTTCCAATAATGGAACTTGTCAAAATACCGGTGTTGACACGATCCATCTTCTTCGCACCGACGTTCTGTCCGGCATACGTCGCCATAGTGGAGCCGAGCGCGTCGAACGGGCAGCAGCAGAACATGGAAATTTTACCGGCAGCCGTAACAGATGCAACCGCAGTGGAACCAAGGCCGTTGACAGCGGTCTGCAAAATAACACTTCCGATCGCGGTGATTGAATACTGCAGTCCCATCGGGATTCCCATATTGCACAGATTAAGCACATAATGCTTGTGCAGCTTCCAGTCCTCTCTCGTAAAAGCAAGGATAGTGAATTTTTTCTTCATATAAAAGAGACACAGGAATCCAGAGACTCCCTGCGCGATAATCGTCGCCCACGCGGTTCCCGCTACTCCCATCGGGCGGACCAGCGCAAGATCTAGCACGATATTCAGTATTGAAGAGATACCGAGGAAAATCAGTGGGGAGCGGCTGTCGCCGAGGCTCCGCATGATTGCTGATGTCTGGTTATAGAGCACCATAAGCGGAATTCCGAGGAAAATAACAAAGATGTAAGCGTATGCACCGTCCAGAATATCGGACGGGGTTTTCATCAGAATCAGAATGTCGCGGCACCAGATGCAGACAAGAACGGTCATCACCACGGAAAGAATACCGGCCAGGACGGCTCCATTTCCTACATACCGGCACAGCGCTTTCCGGTCTCCTGCCCCGAACATCTGCGCAACCGGAATTGCAAATCCGCTGCAGACTCCCATACAGAATCCCACGATCATAAAGTTGATCGAACCTGTGCTTCCAACAGCCGCGAGCGCTTTCGCGCCTAAGAATTTTCCTACAATAATCGTATCGACCATGCTGTAAAACTGCTGGAACAGCATGCCGAGCAGCAGCGGCAGTGCAAACCCCAGAATCAGTTTTACCGGGCTGCCGTTTGTCAGATCTTTTACTGCACTTTTCTTTGTTGCCATGTGATGTCCTCCCTATTGTCGTATGTTTTTGCTTCCCCTTTTTGTCGAATCTCATGCCATTTTATATCTTGTTTTCTCAGAATGCAATCCCGTAATACTGCCGAATTAAGAGACGTTTTTTCATCACTTTTACGTGTTTTTGACATAGCGGCCGCCTGTGCAGGAATTCTGTTTTTTTGCGCACGCCAAAAGCGGCTGCGGCAGGTTCCCGTTCCGGAACGCTGTGCCGCAGCCGCTTTGCTGTTCTTTCTTATTTTGCAAATTCTTTCTTTTTCCACTGAAGCAGAATCATCACAGCCACCAATGCGGTCAGAAAATCAGAAACCGGCTGGGAGGCAATAACACCGGAAAAACCGGCAAGTTTTGAAGCGCAGAAAATTACAATGGCAAAAATCACGCCCTGACGTCCTGCTGAAAGAATCATTGCTCCTGCCCCGTTTCCGATCGCCTGGAAAATACAGGTCGATGCGAGTACGATACCAACAAACGGCATACCAATGAGCTGGACGCGAAGGATCTGCTGGGCCACTGCAATGACATCCGCCTCTTTTAAGAACAGTCCCACGAGAAGCGGAGCCGCCGCACCGAGCACAACCGCCATTCCGGCACCGGTCAGCACTTCCAGGAGGAAGGCAAAGCGGATCGTCTCACTGAGACGTTTTTTATTTTTCGCTCCATAATTGTATCCGACCAGCGGCTGTCCGCCAAAAGCGAAACCGACCATCACAAGAACAGAAATCATAATAATTTTCAAAGCAATTCCCATCGCTGCAACTTTGTCCGTTCCATACGGCTGCAAAAATCGGTTCGTCAGCGTCACGCCGATGCTCTGCATGAAGTTTGTGACGGATGCCGGAATGCCGATGGCAAGAACGGCGAGCACCTCTGCTCCGGTCATTTTCAGTTTTCGGAAATCGACGGAGAGATAGCGGCATTTCTTTATCATAAAGATAACATAGAAAATATCACCGCAGATGTTGCCGATCACCGTTGCAATCGCTGCTCCGGCTGCTCCCATGCCGAGCGTGTAAATAAAGATCGGGTCAAGAATGATGTTGACGACGGCTCCCAGCATTGTTCCGATCATCGAGGCTTTTGCGAAGCCCTCGGTCCGAAGAAGATTGTTCGGCGTCAGCTGCAGGATGATAAACGGGTGCGCCGAATGCAATCCACTGGTAATAGTCCCCCGCATACTGCCACGTCGTCTCATCACAGCCAAGCAGGCCAAGGATAGGCTGTTTGGCGGCAAGCAGGATGATGCTGACCGCAATGCCGACAGCAATCGCTGCGTAAAAGCAGAATACGCTGATCCGTCTTCCGTCCTCGTACTCTTTTTTACCGAAGAGGCGCGAAATGACGGAACTGCCGCCGACGCCGAAGATGTCACCGAGTGCAATCATCAGCGTGAAAATCGGTGTGCCGAGCGATACGCCGGCAATCAGTGCCGTGTTTCCGGTCCGCGCGATGAAAAAAGTATCTACCATATTATAGATCAGCGACACGACCATGCCGAGCACGACCGGAAGTGCGAGCGTCATATATGCTTTGGACACTTTTGTTTTCTCAAATAATTCGTTTTCCATTTTGAAAACTCCCCTTTCCTCTTTTTCGGTTACAGTTCACTGGTACCCAGCAAACTGTAACATTTTTCATTCTGGTTTATCTTAGCAGACTTTCTTGCTTTTTCTTGTGTCATATGTCACAATAAAGAAAAAGTTTTCCAAAAAATTTTTCTGTGAAAGGATTTTCCTATGAAACGAATTTTTGATCCGGCTCTGCTGGACTTTTATCTTCAGAAACATGAGATCCCATCTCTTTTCGATACCCCGGATCTCGCATTTTCTCTGTATCAGTTTGAAAAGGGCGAACGGCTCGACACGCTGAATCCGGAGGAATACCTCTCGTTCCTCGTGGACGGTTCCATCGAGATCAGCGCCAACCGCGCCGACGGCACGAGCTACCCGATCGGCTATCTCGACGGCTTTACCTGCATCGGCGATATGGAATTCTGCGGAAAACGCGATGATACGCACCAGATCGAGGCACGCACCACCGCGCTTTGTATTGTTCTGCCGCTCGCTTCCACGAAAGAGCTTCTGCTGAACGACAACCGCTTTTTACGATATCTTTTAAACTCTGTCACCGAAAAGCTGATGCTTTATTCCAGCTCCCAGTCGAATTTTTCCACGCTCGAGGAATCCTTCCTCTCTTATCTCTCAGAGCGCTGTCCGGATCAGACGTTTTCCGGCGTGGAAAAGATGGCCATGCAGCTCCACTGCAGCCGCCGCCAGCTCCAGCGGGTCTTAAAGAAGCTGCTCGAAGAAGGACAGCTTGTGAAACTTTCGAAAGGTTCTTACCGCCTCAGCTGAAAACGCCATCGCTTCCTTATTTCCACGATTCCAGGATCGATGTTCCGATCGTTCCCTCCGGCATTTTTACGCCGAAGTTCTCTGCAACGGATGCGCCGATCACAGCGAAGGTGTCCTTCGTCTCCTGAGGCCGCTCTCCTTCATAGACGGTGAGTACGCAAGGAGCGGCACCTGTTCTCTGGTGTGGTCCGTTCCGGTATAAGTCGGGTCGTTGCCGTGGTCTGCCGTGATCAGGAGCAGATCGTCGTCTTTTAACTGCTCCAGCAGCTTTCCAAGGTTCACATCGAATTTTTCAATCTCTTTTCCGTAGCCTTCCGGGTTTCTTCTGTGGCCCCAGAGTGCATCGAAATCGACGAGGTTGACAAAGCACAGTCCGGTAAAATCTTTTCCTGCCGTCTCAATCGTCTGCTCCATGCCGTGGACGCTGCTCTTGGATTTCAGACTCTCCGTGATGCCCTCGCCGCAGAAAATATCGTTGATTTTTCCGATACTGATGACATCATATCCTGCCTCCTGCATCGCGTTGAGCACGGTTTTTCCCGTCGGTTTGACAGCGTAGTCGTGACGGTTTGCGGTGCGGACGAACTCTCCTTTTTTCTTTCCGACGTACGGTCTTGCAATGACACGGCCGACTTTCCACTCGTCTTTCATGGTCAGCTCACGGGCAATCTCGCAGTAATGATACAGCGTCTCCAGTCCCATCGTCTCCTCGTTGCCGCAGATCTGCAGTACGGAATCCGCCGAGGTATAGACAATCAGTTCTCCGTTTTCGATCTCGCGCTCTGCCAGCTCATCGAGGATCTCCGTTCCGCTCGCCGCCTTATTGCCGATGATCTTTCTGCCGGTTCGTTTTTCCAGCTCGTCGATCAGTTCTTTCGGAAATCCGTGGTCGGTGAACGTAACGAACGGCTTTGTCGTGTAAATTCCCATCATCTCCCAGTGGCCGGTCATGGTGTCTTTTCCGTTGCTCGCCTCGTTCAGTCTTCTGGCGTAACCCTTTGCCTCATCCTCTGTCACACCGCAGAGATTTCCCATGCCGAGACGGCGCAGGTTCGGGATTTCAAGGCCTCCCTGACTCTCCCAGATGTGGCCGAAGGTATTGACACCGACATCCCCAAACTTCTCCGAATCCGCCATCGCCCCGATTCCGAGAGAATCCAGGACGATCAGAAAAATACGGTTATATTTTCTCATACTCTTTACTCCTTTCTTTTTTAACTCAGCTCAAACATTCCATGATAGAGCTGATAATATTTTCCTTTCTGTGCCAGAAGTGCGTCGTGGTCGCCGCGCTCTACGATATTTCCCTGCTCCAGCACCATGATCGCATTGGCGTTTCGCACGGTGCTTAAGCGGTGGGCGATGACAAATACGGTTCTGCCCTCCATGAGCTGGTCCATTCCTTTTTCGATCAGCGCCTCGGTTCTGGTGTCAACGGAAGATGTTGCCTCGTCAAGAATCAGCACCGGCGGATCGGCAACGGCGGCACGGGCAATCGCGAGAAGCTGGCGCTGGCCCTGGGAGAGGTTGGCTCCGTCGGAGGTCAGCATCGTGTCGTAGCCGTTCGGCAGACGGCGGATGAAGGAATCCGCATTCGCAATTTTGGCCGCATGTTCAATTTCTTCCTGCGTGGCATCGAGTTTTCCAAAACGGATGTTTTCTGCTACGGTTCCCGTGAACAGATGGGTATCCTGCAGAACGATACCGAGGGAGTGGCGCAGAGCGTCTTTTTCGATATCTTTTACGTCAATGCCGTCGTAGACAACCGCGCCGCCCTGGACGTCGTAGAAACGGTTGATCAGGTTCGTGATCGTCGTTTTTCCGGCTCCTGTGGAACCGACAAAAGCAATTTTCTGGCCTGGTTTGGCATACAGGCTGATGTTCTTTAAGATCAGACGGTCTGCCGTGTAGCCGAAATCCACGTTTTCAAAACGCACATCGCCCTTTAATTCCGTCATCGTTCCGTCCGGGCGCTTCCATGCCCAGCGGCCTGTTGTCTCTTCGCAGACGGCAAGTGCGCCGTTCTCTTCTTTTACGTTGACCAGTTCCACTTTTCCCTCATCGATTTCCGGCTCCAGGCTCATCACGTCGAAGACACGCTCCGCACCGGCGAGCGCTGAGAGAAGGAAGTTGCTCTGCTGGGTGAACTGGTTGATCGGAAGCGCCGCCTGGCGGACAAAGACAAGGTAGCTTGCCAGGCTTCCGATATCGGCTTTTCCGTGCAGGGCGAGAAGGCCGCCGAGCACTGCCACAATCGCATAATTGACATACGAAATGCTGACAACGACAGGAACCATCGTCGCCGCATACCCCTGCGCGCCGGTTCCCGCTTTCCGGAGCTCCTCATTCTTTTTGCAGAATTCCGTAAAGCTCTCTTCTTCGTGGTGGAACACCTTGACGACTTTCTGTCCGGTGATCAGCTCCTCAATATAGCCGTTCAGTTCTCCGAGGCTGTTCTGCTGCTTCGTATAATAACCCTTGCTGCGCTTTCCGCTGAACTTGATATACCAGAACATGATACCGTAGCACACCGTTACAATCAGCGAGAGCCGCCAGTTTAGGATATACAGCAAGGTCAGTGTTCCCACAATCTGGATGAAGCTCTGGATAACCATCGCAAAACTGTTGTTCAGAGCATCTGCCATCGTGTCGATATCGTTCGTGAAAAGACTCATGATATCGCCGTGGCGTCTGCTGTCGAAGAACTGCAGCGGCAGTGTCTGGACGTGTTCGAACAGATCGCGGCGGATATCAAAGACAACCTGCTGTGCTGCTTTTACCATGGTCTGCGTGTAGCCGTATGCTGCGAGTGCGCCGCACCCGAAAATGAGTGCCGTAATCAGCACGCCGCGCAGCAGTGTGTGCACATCTCCGTCCGCCAGTCCGTTGACTACCGGGCGGGACATATACGTTCCAAGGAGGTTGGCTCCCGCGCTGATTGTTACCAGTACCGCTACGACTGCGAGCATTTTTTTGTGCCGTCCCAGATAAGACAGGAAGACGCGCAGCGTGTGTTTCAGGTTCTTTGGTTTCTTTCCGCTATAAGCTCTCGCTGCCATTTTTCGTCTCCTCCCTTCATCTGTGAGGCGTAAATTTCCTGATAAATCGGGTCATCCGCCAGCAGTTCAGCG
>ENA-OQJT01000054-OQJT01000054.1-human-gut-metagenome-genome-assembly--contig:-NODE-54-length-24696-cov-2.197322_pt1 | contig 24696 bp, 23 predicted proteins | sample MGYA00242612_ERZ504779 | MGnify/ENA primary metagenome ERZ504779 (study PRJEB26092, sample SAMD00036366) | human gut metagenome | host: Homo sapiens | study: EMG produced TPA metagenomics assembly of...
TGTCAGGACCTCCACCAATTATGATTAAATCATATGTTTTCATTTTTACTCATCCTCCAGTTCTTTATTTCACCTACGATAAATTCTGATCCAACGCCGTTTTTCCAATCTGATCAACCGGCATTGGGACTTCTCTTTCCAGAATCTCCATACCTTCGGAGAACAGAATCCTGATTGGCAACGCCCCATGCCGGCTCTTGTCCTGCGCTTCACGCCATCCAGAGAACGTGCGCCGAGTGGACGGTGAATTGCATCCAGGATTTCTCCTTCTGTGATCATCTCACAGCGGCAGATAATATTTCCATAAGCCGGGTTTTCTTTGATCAGCTGATTTCTCTCTTCCAGAGAAAGCGTATCCGGATCTAAAATCCCATGTCTCACCGGATTAAAATCAGACTTTTCTTCTGCATTCAAAAGGTCTCTTACAAGTTCTGCAACCGTAACACCGATTGCCGGTGCTGAAGAAAGTCCCGGAGATTCAATGCCTGCTGCATTGATCAGTCCTTTTACATCCACTGATTCACCAATTACAAAGTCATCTCCATCCTCGTGTGCACGAAGACCTGCAAAAGAAGTAATCACCTGACGAAGCGGAACATTCTTAACGCTATGAGAGGAAACTCTTGCGATCTGATCCAGACCATCCATTGTCGTGTTTACAGCACCTTTATCTTCTACATTTACTGCTGTAGGGCCTACAAGCAGATTGCCGTGAACTGTCGGTGTGACCAGTACTCCCTTTCCCATTTTCGATGGAAGCTGGAAGATTGTACTCTTCACATAATCTCCAACTGTCTTATCCAAAAGCATGTATTCCCCTTTACGGGCTGTGATATGAAGCTTTCTGTCTGAAAGCTGATTATTGATCTCATCAGCATAAACTCCTGCTGCATTAATAATAAGTTTTGTCTCGATTGTCTCATCAACACCGGTATCTGCGTGATGAACCTGAACTCTAAATCCTTCTCCTGTCTTTTCCAGTTTTTCAACTTTTGTATTCAGGAAAAACCGAACATCGTTCTCGTATGCGTTTTCCGCATATCCCATTGTCATATGAAACGGACAGACAATTCCTCCGGTGGGAGCCCACAACGCACACGTCACATCATCTGCCAGGTTCGGCTCTTTCTCGATCAGAGCCTCTCTGTCTAAAATCTGAAGTCCCGGAACTCCATTTTCCTTACCTCTCTCCATTAAAACCTGAAGTCCTTCCGGATCCTGCTCTTTCGTACATACGACCAAAGAACCGTTTCTCTTAAATGGAATGTCAAGCTCTTCTGCGATTCTGTCCATCATCGCATTTCCCATCACATTTAACTTTGCCTTCATCGTTCCCGGAACTGCATCAAATCCCGCATGGATGATCGCACTGTTTGCCTTGGATGTCTCATTACAGACATCCTCTTCCTTTTCAATTCACACACGTATTCAACTTATATTTAGAAACCTCTCTAGCAATCGCACTGCCTGTCACTCCTGCGCCAATAATAACAACATCAAACATATCCATTCCTCTCCTTTATCACACAACTATGAGAAACACGCTCCGCGAGTTTCTCAAGTTATCGCGGCAGTCGCCAAGGCTCGTGCAAGCACGGACTTTGGCTCGTTGCTCGCGTAAAAAGAGCAAGGCAAATAAAACGACTGCCTGTCGTTTCATCTACCTTGCTCAAATCTCTGGTATCTAATATTCGTCTTTTCTTTATTCTAGCACATTTTTCAGAAGAATCAATCCCAAATATACTCAGAGTTACCTATGAACATCAGTATAGTTACTGTTCACACGATGGGGCGAGATGCATTCAAGCCAAAACATGCATCCTCCGTGCAATCAGCGGAGTGATTGACACGGGAGTGAACAGTAACACTGGTTATGTTATTTCAGATGATCATATAAAAATCATAATTGACATTCAAAAATATGTAGTATATAATCGTTTTGTTCATCGGAGGGTGATTTGTTCGATCAGAAACAATAGCTGGATAAGATGGCAGACTGAAATGTCCGCTTTCTTATTCAGCTTTTTTGTTATCTGCCTGATTCGACTGAATTTTCAACAAAATCAATTATACAAGGAGGAATTTCAGTACATGGAAAAAAACACATCATTTACCGAAGGAAAAATCATGCAGCCGTTACTTCTGTTTGCAGTTCCTGTATTGCTGGCACTCTTTCTACAGGCTATGTACGGTGCAGTAGATTTGCTTATTGTTGGTAAGTTTGCATCTTCTGCTGATGCATCTGCGGTATCTACCGGTTCACAGATCATGACCACACCGTATCATAATTCACCGGCTTATAAAATGCTTTTTCTCTGCTTTCATGGTCCATCGGCCGATTTCCCAGCAGCCACATGGTCTTTGCTGCAACCGCCTCCGGTGTCATATCGTAAGACTCCAGTACATTGCACAGTTTTTTCATTTCATGTCCAACTTCATAAACCGTCATATCACTTCCCTCATGGGCAACCTGCGTGCACAGGACGATCATTTTTTCCGGATATTTCTGACAAAGTTCATAAAACATATCCTTGATACTGGACGGAATCCCACCGACGCCAAAACTCTCCACGATAATCGCATCGTAATGTTCGAAAATTACCGGAAGAAGCACCGGCTGAATACCAGGGATTAATTTTAATAAGAAAACACTATCACTTAACTTCTCATAAAACCGCACCGGTTTTTCATATGGCAGCATCGGCAGATACCGCAGAATCCGGCGATCCTGTATCACAGCCAGATACGGAAAATCAATACTGGAAAACGCGTTATAGCTCTTGGTCCGCACTTTTTTTGCTCGTGTTCCCGCGATCACCTTTCCGTCAAACACGATCTGTACCCCCTGGGAAGCATCGTCACAGGCATAGTAAAAGCTGTCCGAAAGATTTGTTTTGGCATCGGTAATATCCAGATTGATCGGACGCTGTGCACCGGTGATGACAATGGGCTTCGGCGAATTCTGAATCATATAGGAAAGTGCAGCCGCCGTATAGGCCATCGTATCGGTGCCATGCGCTATGATAAATCCATCAAATGCATCATAATGTTCCCGTATAACCTTTACCAGCATGCTCCAGTTTTCCGGCACTACATTGGAGCTGTCCAGATTAAAGGGCTGCACGGCTGTAATCTCACAAATCTTCTCCACCTCCGGGATATAAGATATCAATTCTTCCGGCGTGATCTGCGGAGTCAGACCATTTTCTGTTTTTTTCGATGCAATCGTACCACCGGTTGCAACAAATAAGATTTTCTTCATTGTTTTCCACTCCTTATTTCTGTATAATCATCACTATAAACAATTCCCCTGATTAACTGTTATACTCTTTATTTTTCTTGCTTTATTTGCACATAATTCTTATAATAACCATAGGTTACACTTATACTTTACAATATCATAACCAATGGTTATGATCAAGAGGTGATCACAGTGAAATTTCGTCCTGACCGTTTAATTCAATTAAGAACATCTATGAATATCAGCAAAGCCGAGGCCGCCCGCCAACTTAATATTTCCGCCATGACCTACGGCCGCTATGAAAAAGGAGAACGCGAACCCTCTTATCCGTCAGTATCTTATATTGCTCAGATTTTTCATTGCAATATTGACTTTTTATATGGAACTTCAGATGTCATGAATTGTGATTATATCGTTATTTCACGTTCCGAATCTCCGGAGTTATATTCTCTGGTAGAAACTCTTCAGCAAAATCACGACATAAAAGACCGGATCCTGGCTTATGCACGAGAACTGAACCGCAAAGAAAAAAGGGGATAAAAAAACAGTTTGTTTTTTATATAAAATATTTCCATTAAACAAACATGTTCTTTAATTTCCACTAATTTTAATATGATTTTCCTATCATTTATCATTTCTTCTCGCTTAATTTTACCCATCTGTTTTAAAATAGCTCCACTTACTTTTTTCTTCCACAGCATTTCTTATATTTTTTCCACTGCCACATGGACAGTGATCATTTGGATACACTTTCTTCTCTTTTACAATCGGCTGCTGAATCCCCATTCGTCCCATTCTGTCAGAATTTCATGTGTATCTTCATAGTCTATACACTGCTGTACCATGTTCCGTAACGCCTGCGTATATCTTTTTTCATCATAGGGCTGATTTTCTTTCATTACATCATAAATTTCTTCTATTACAATCGCACCTATTTTTTCTTTCGCCTCTCTCGCAGAATATCCTGCATCGATCAGTTTGTCATAAGATTCCTTTGTTACAGGCGGATTATTTTCTCTTAACTGATTATCTACAACTTCCAATATCAGTTTCTTTAATCTTAAGTTTGCCATTTAATCTCCCTCTCCAAAATACTTCATCTTTTGCTGTTATTTATACTCGCAATTTTCTTCACAAAAACATTGCCATATATAAATATCTCTGTATAACTCGTTATCTGTAAATTTATCATCCATAAAATAATGTGCCACCAAAAGTCCTGTATCTGCAATATAACTTTTCCCTACCCATATCAGCATATACATAAAAGGCACTTTAATTCAACTATTTTTTTCACAAAAAGGCAGTTACTTTGGTATGCTCTCTGAAAGGCATAATACCCCCGAGGATGTCAAGTCATTGCTACAAACTTTTTGACCTTTTTTCCTTCGATTTTCCCATAAAATCGTTGTTTTGGAACAGAGGACGTTATATTGTTGTCACAAAATCAGTGGGGAGGATGTAACGTCATTGTCATATTATCGCCACTTTCATTGCCGTTATCATCGCCATTGGCAATGGTAATGGCAATGACAATTCAACCTTTATAAAATAAGCTACATAAACAAAACATTTTACAAAATACTCACCCGGTGGTTCATACCTCTGACAGTGCTCCATCACTCTCTATCATTTTGATCTCTTCAGCTGCATTCAAGACATTCAGCTGATATTCAGCAATCTCTTGTAATATTTTGAATCTTTCTCCTTTTTCTTTTCCTTCACGCAGCATCTGTGCATTATGTGATTCCAGATTGGATAGAACTGTTAATTCATTAATTGTTGCAAAATCTCTGACATTGTTTTTCTTTGCAAGTTCAGGATTTGCCTCTCTCCATGCTTTCGCCGTAAATCCAAATAATGCTACATTTAATATGTCTGCTTCTTCCGCATATGCCAGCCATTGAAGGTTTTCTCTGTAATTCATTTGAGGAAGCAAGTATCTTTTTACAGCATCCGTCTGGATCAGATAATTATTTTTACTTAAAAAACGTTTTGCATCCCATTCCTTTTGTTCAGAATTGTTTTCTTCTTCCTTCAACCGCTGGAATTCTTTAATTAAATACAATTTAAAAACCGGACTGATCGCAGATGCAAATTCAAAGGCAATGTCTTTGTGTGCATATGTGCCACCATATTTTCCACGTTTCACATATAATCCAATGGCATTTGTTTCATTTACCCATTCCGAAACACTAGGTGTAAAAGTCAATAACCCTGCTTGCTTTTTAAAGTGTTCGGATTCGAACACTTTAAAATTGGGATTATATATCTGTTCCCATACAGACAAATATTCCAAAGTACCACGATTTCTCAACCAATTTCTTACCACATCTGCTGCCCTGACAGAATCTGATTTAGCCTTAGCAATATCTGTAATGCAAATGTAATCATCTAACTTCTGTTTCGAAATTGAAATATGCACATTTTGTACTTCAATTACTTTATTCTTCATTCACATCTTCCTTTACAATAAGATCATCCATCTTTACTTTATACGCCAGCAAACGTAATACATAATCCGGCATCTTTCTGGTTCCTCGTTCCCACTCTGTTACTGTTCTGTATGGGATTTCAAAATATTTACAAAATTCCTTTCTGTTCATTCCGGTACTTTCTCGTAATTCTTTTATTTTATCTTTTATTTCCATTTTCTCTCCCCTTTTCATTTACACATTGTGTATGTATCGTAACATATTTTTTCATTTATTACAACATCTATCATCTTCATTTTGGTATGCTCTCTGAAAGGCATAATCTCCCCGAGGATGTCAAGTCATTGCTACAAACTTTTTTTGCCACTTTTTCCTCGATTTTTCCCATAAAACCGTTGTTTTGGAACAGAGGACGTTATATTGTTGTCACAAAATCAGCAGGGAGGATGTAACGTCATTGCTACAAGTTCAGTAGTAGTGGACGTTACATTATTGCTACAAATCAAGCCAGTGATTTCCATTCCACCTCCACTCTCCCATCATCATACACATATATCCCCTGCACATATTCTTCCAGCATCTCTCGTGTCAGCTTTTCATAGCCTAAATACATCAACATCTGCTCCACCGGAACATTCTTTTTCATCAGGATTTCTTTCTCACCGTTTATCAGTTCTTCCAACTCCTGTATACGTTTCTGCAATCGTTCTCTTTCTTCTTCCAACTGCTTCTTGGCTTCCATGAACTGTTTCTGGTTCATCTGTCCCTCGTGATACTTCTCATAGTTCTGACGGTTCTGAAGCTTTATCTGCTCCTGACGTTTTTCACAGTCCGTACTTTCCAGCTCATAGGCTTCTATGCTGTCCGTATGCTGTTTTCTCATAGATTGCTGCATCTGTTCCTGGCTGATATTCTGACGTAAATATGCCTTAATTTCTGCCAGCACGATATGCTCTAGCATTTTGTTATCAGCTTTTCCGGCAAAGCATCCTGTATCTTCTTTTCCTTTACTGTAAGCACAGCTATAAAGGATATGACCATGAACCGGACTGCTTGAAGTCAGGCTTCTGCGACAATTTCCGCATTTCACATAGCCACCTAACAATGTTGTTTCCCTGTCGAATTTGCTTTTCTTGGTGTATCTGATCTGCAAGGACTGTGCTTTTTCAAAAATTTCTTTTGATACGATCGGCTCGTGATGATTTTCCATCACTTTCCACTGATTTCTCGGTACCGGTACTTCTTTCCCTGTTCCGGGATCTGGAATTTTTGTCTTTCCATAGACCATACAGCCTATATAAGTTTTATCATCCACAATCTTCCGTATCATATCACTCGTCCACTGCAGTCCTCTTGATGCAGCTTTCTTGCTGTCTGATTTCTGTCGTCTGCTCATGGACTGCAAGGGAGTCAGTACCCCCTCTTCATTAAATAACCGACAAATCTCCATCTTGGAATACCGCTGATTTGTCAGTTCAAATACTCTGCGAATCACTTCTGCTTCGTCCTCTACAATCACCAGTTCTTTCTTATTTTCAGGATTGATTCGATACCCATAAGGTGCAGATCCACAGCAATACTCACCTTTTCCTCGTCTGGTACTGACTGCCGATTTTACCTTTACAGACTGGTCTTTCACATAAAAATCTGCGATCAGTCCTTTAAACTGTACTTCGATGTCGGAACTCTTTCCTATATAATCTTTAGAATCATATCGGTCTGAGATAGAAATAAATCGTACTCCCAGGAATGGAAAAATCTGTTCCAGATAAGTTCCCATCTCAATATAGTTTCTGGCAAAACGTGAAAAATCTTTTACCACAATACACTGCACTTTATTCTCCCTAGCAAGTTCCAGAACCTGCTTAATTGCCGGACGCTCCATACTGGAACCAGAATATCCATCGTCGTAGAACTCCTGAAATGGCATAGAAGCCAGTTCCGGGATATTGGAAATATAATCTTTTACCAGTTTTCTCTGATTGATAATGCTGTTACTTTCTCCCTCTGAATCATCTTCCATGGAAAGACGGTAATATCCAATAATCAGTTTCTGATCACTCATGTTCTACCGCCCCCTTAAACCCGAAGTTGATTTCCAGTCTGCCATCACCATACAGATACATACTTTCAATCAAGCCCTCCGCAAGTTCCGCATTGATTCTGGTTGTCCCATCCAGTTCCAACAGACTTCGTAAAAATCTGGCTTCTTTTTTCTGTTGTTTTTCCAGCTTTCGTATGGTCTGCTCCAGAGACTTCTTTCTCTCTTCACAAAACTCTTTCCAGTTATTACGGTCATCTTTCATTTCTATATAGCTTCTTTGGAAAATTCACCCTCTTTATATTTCATAAATGCCTGTGCCAGTTTTTCTGAACGTCTTTCCATATCTGCATCCAATTTTCTGATCTCAGTTTGAATCTCATTGATTTTGGAAAGAAATACCGCACTGCTTATAGCAGACATATCCTTTTTCCGCAATCCAGATAACTGAAACTGTCTGGTTAGCTCCGAACGGACAATTTTCTGCAGCTTCTCTTCGGAAATAGATTTGTGACTACATTTTCTTTCATCCCGATACCAGGCAGCATTGCAAAAGTAATACACATTGCCTCTGTATCTACGTGTACACATTTTCCGCTTACAATCACCACAATAGAATACATTGTAAAATGCTCTTTCATCATCTTCCCACCCTGCAGTAGTTTTTGTTGCTTTCTGTTGTGCTGCTTTTAGCCTGACCTGTGCTTTTTCAAACAATTCTCTGCTAATAATTGGCTCATGGGCATTTGGCGTAATAATCCACTGGCTCTCGTCCAATATGTCACACCATTTTTCACCTCTTTGAAATCTGGATTCATATTTTCTCTGAACCAGATCGCCATAATAATTATTCCGGTTCAGCACTGCACGTATCGAAGAATTTCCCCACTGATGAAGGTTCTCTCCGTCCTGACAGTACACATGATGATATTGGTTATAATCTGAAATCCGATGTACCCTATCCTCAAACAGCCTGTCAATAATGCTCTGTACGCCATCTCCCGAAGCATATTCTTCAAAAATCCTGCGGACAATCTTTGCAGCTTCCGGTTCCACCATCAACTTATAAATTCCATTTATCTTTTCCACACAATATCCATATGGAGCTGTAGATCCCACATACTCACCATTTTTCTGTGCAATACGTTTCGCTGCCCGTTCTTTTGCGGAAATGTCTTTCGCATAAGCATCATTCACCAGATTCTTGATATTCATGGATAATTCCTGATTCTTGGCATCCGGTGCAAATGAATCATAGTTGTCACATACAGAAATAAACCGCACTTTCATAAAAGGAAGAATCTTTTCCAGATAGTTGCCAGTTTCGATATAATTTCTTCCAAATCGTGAGAAATCCTTTACCAGAATACAGTTTATTTTACCTTCCCTGACATCATTCATCATCCGTTCAAATCCCGGTCTGTCAAAATTTGTTCCGGTTTTTCCCAGATCAGAATAAATGTTATATACAGCAATTTCATACTCTCTGTTCGGATTTTCATTGTGCTTCTGAATGAACTCTTTTATCAGCGTAACCTGTGTTTCAATAGGTTCTGACTTTTTTTCATCACTGTCTACGGATAATCTGACATAAATTGCAGCCATACATACCGGAATCCCAAGAACTTTCTTCTCTGTGTTTTTCTTATATCTTTTTGCTGTCCTTGCCATTTATCCCACCTCTTTCCTGCACTCTGTCCGGTGTTCCGCATAAAACCGTCTTATGACTTTCATTTTCTCAATCATATCCTGATAACGGATATGAATTTTGATCTGTTTGTTTTCATAAATATAGATTTTATCTACAGTCAGTGCCAGCAATGTGCGATCCAGTTCTTTGATTTCCAGTGATTTCTTCCAGTCCTCCAACTGAACGGTTGCAGACACTCCACCCTCAAACATTTGCTTTACCAGTTTTTTCTGGTTTTCAATCATCTGCTCCAGTTCTTCACATTTTCTTCCGTAACTTTCCCGAAAATCATCGAACTCCTCTTTGCTGATCAATCCCTCTTTCAAGTCATCACCCAAAGATGCTTTCAGGCTGTAATAACGGTTATATTCTTCCTGCAACTTACTAATCTGCGTATCATAACCGATTACCTGATCGTAACTGACTTTCATTTCACAAAGTTCTTCCATAATCATCTGATAGTCTACGAAAAGTGCCGTATATGCCTGAATCTCTTTCAATACAATCCTTTTCAGCACCTCTTCCGGAATACTGTGTCTGGTGCAATCTCCACCTTTATTTTTTGTCTGGCAAATATAAAAGGCTTTTTTCTTTCCCTTATACTGATTTACCCTGCGTATCATCGGTGTATGGCAATCTCCGCAAAATACAAAACCCGAAAAAAAGTTTGCACTGTCCGATGTTTTCGATGCCCTGCCATCATACTGAAGTAGCTTCTGCACCACATCAAAATCATTCTGCCTGATTATTGCCGGATGCGTATTTTCTACTTTCACCCACTCTGATTCTGGCTTATCCAGACGTTGCTTTACCTTATAGCTGATTCGTTCCTGCTTGCCTTGCACCATGTTTCCAATGTAAACCTCGTTGGTCAGAATCCTTTTAATCTGCACTGCCGACCATTTCGGTGTGTCTGAGCTGTGAAATCCAGAATTGTAATTCTCGCCATTTGCCTTTTTATATTCTTTTGGCGACTGCACATGACGTACATTCAGTTTTTCTGCGATTGCTCCAAGACTGAATCCATCAATTTTCCACGAAAATATTTTTCTTACAATATCTGATGCATAAGAATCAATCACCAGACAATTCTTATTCTCTGGATCTTTGCAGTAACCATACGGGGCAAACGCTCCAATAAATTCACCTTTTTCACGTTTGATTTTCTGGTGGCTTCGCACTTTACCGGAAATGTCCCGACAATAGCTTTCATTTACGAAATTTTTGATTGGAACTACAAATGACTTCTCTGAAAAATCTGCTGTTTTACTGTCAAACTGGTCTGTAACTGAAATAAAACGCACATTTAAAGCCGGGTAGGTCTTTTCGATCCATCGCCCGGCTTCTATATATTCTCTTCCGAATCTGGATAAGTCTTTTACAATCACGCAATTTACTTTTCCAGCTTCTATATCAGTTGTCATTCGTTTAAACTCAGGTCGATCAAAATTTCCTCCTGAGTATCCGTCATCCACATATATATCAAAGATCTGAATATCCGGCTGGCTTTTTACAAAGCTCCGAAGTAACTCTCTCTGATTTGCAATGCTGTTGCTCTCTGACTTCGCACCGCCCTCTTCCATATCATCTTTCGATAATCGAAGATACAATGCAGCATCGTATATATCTGGCATATTCATTTGCATCTGTTCCATTTTACATCGCTCCCAACTTACTTATTCCATTGAATTTGAAGTCAGAAACCATGTATCACGTTCATTTTCCCTGACCTCACATTAACATAACATCTGTACCTTTGCAAGACATTTTAATACATCAACTCCGTCCTTTTTCTCAGATAATCACTAATGGCATCTGTGGCATCCATTTCTCCTGTCATCTCCACAACCACTACATATCCTTCATTCATGTGAGCATACGGCTGATCGCCGGATTTATCCAGAAAAGTTTCCACTTTCTCAGAAATAGCTTTATCCATATCAGGAATTAAATCTTCAATGTCCTTTAACTGCTCCAGATCAACACTAGAATCTATTACCGACTGATTCACCATGATGCTCACCTCTTTTCCAACATATTCTTTGTATCAGTTGTCCTATACCTACAATTTTCTCAATCACATCACCTTACCTTTCACATTTTGTTCTCAAATTTTATCTATTACTATGGCATTGCATATTCTGTTCGGCGTGTTGGCTTCCATTTGTATAACCCGTTGTCAACGTCACAGTCAACCTCTATCAGAGTATTTCTGAATACTGCCAGCTTCTTCGCAAGCCTACCAGTCGTTTCCGGAGTATCTTCGACGCTCGCCCATAAAATCATTTACAGGGTTATGGCATCTGTGAGATCAGATTATACAGCTCATGTAATTTTCAAGGTACAAAAGAGTTTTTTTTGAATATCCTTTCACTTATTACAGCCTGGAAACACCAAAATGTTGTTCACTTCAAAAAAATCCTCTCACTAATAAAGCCTGACAGAAGGATTTTACCAACCTCATTTTGCAATAATTTGCAAAAAGTATTTATCCTCATCTGTACATTCGCTTTCATGCGAACCTTTATCGTACTGTTATTTTAATTCGCATTCATGCGAATGTCAAGTGTTTTGTTCGCTTCAATGCGAATCTTTCTGTTTACATTCACTGTTTTTGGTAGTAAAATGGATTTATCAAAAAGAAAGTGGGAAATCTGATATGACAATCGGTGATAAAATAAAAAAAAATCCGGACATTCCGGAATATGACACAGGCAGAACTTGGTGCTGCCCTCGGTTGGGGCGATAAAGGTGCAAATCGTCTTGCCCAATATGAAACGAATTACCGGGTTCCCCGCAAAGATCTGGTAACTGAAATGGCTAAGATTCTGGACGTAAACCCACTGACACTACATGAGCCAACCACGATGGACGCCTCTGAACTGATGGAAATTCTGTTCTGGATTGATGAATTTAACCCAGCAGCTATTAATCTCTTTCAGTTAGAAACCTATCCGGGTAAAAAATGCAATTCCAGTGAGGGTACCGCTGTCCGTTATCATGATTCTGATAACTGGCCGGCTCATCCACCTGTTGGTATGTGGTTCAATTATGGAGTTCTCAATGATTTTATGAAAGAATGGCTTCTCAGAAAAGAAGAATTGAAATCCGGTAAAATTACCAGAGATGAGTATTTTGAGTGGAAAATTAACTGGCCACAGACCTGTGATGGGTGTGGGAAATATGAGCCGAAAAGGCAATGGCGATCTGCAAATGCAGAACTTAGTGAAACTTAGCAAAACTTAAATTTATTATGTTTTTTCTCTTTAACCAAAGAAAAAAGCACTGAAAACCATCAGTCCAACGGTTTTCAGTGCTTTTTTCATATTGCTCTATTGAATTTTCCTCATTCCACCTATACAAGTGAAACTTAGAGAAACTTAAATTAAATCTCTTTCAGACAATTCAATTTGGATATTCACCAACTGTGGATTATTTCTCAGTGGGCCAGTTTCCAGCTTACTGCCTGCTGCCTTGCATCCACAAATCTCTTATAAATGCCTTCCTGCTTCATTAGTTGCTCATGTGTTCCCTGCTGTACAATTCTTCCTTTGTCAACAACCACAATCTGGTCTGCATGTCTGACCGTTTTTAATCTGTGGGCAATCATAATAATCGTTTTTTCCTTTGTAAGTGCATCTACTGCATCCATCAGCTCCTTTTCATTCTCTGGATCAACATTTGCCGTTGCTTCATCCAATATGACGATTGGCGCATCCTTCATAATCGCTCTGGCTATCGAAATACGCTGTTTCTCACCGCCGGAAAGTGTGGCTCCACCTTCTCCAATCACTGTGTCGTACCCATCCGGAAGTTTGCTGATAAAATCATGACAGCACGCTTTCTTCGCCGCTTCCACCACTTCCTCATGACTTGCATCCTGACGTCCGAATTTAATATTATTCTCAATGGTGTCTGCGAACAAATACACCGACTGAAATACAAATGAAAAATTACGCATCAGACTGTTCATGCTGTAGTCTTTTACATTCACACCTCCAAGTGTCACTTCCCCGGAATCCACATCCCAGAACCTGGCAATCAGATTGCAAAGTGTTGATTTTCCTCCACCAGATGGTCCAACGATTGCTGTCGTCGTTTTCTGCGGAATAGAGAGCGATATATCATCAATGATCTTCCGTTTGTCATAAGAAAACGAAACATTAGAAAGTCTAATATCGTAATTTTCCGGCTGTATTTCTTTACCGTCGATATCCATGGTATCCAGCTCCAATATTGCATTTGCTTTATCTACACATACGCTTACCACATGTAAAAGAGATGAATAATTTCCTGCACATTCCAGACTGGCATAAAGCATAAATGCTGAGATTGTCATACCAATTGCATAGACCGCACTCATAGTTCCATTAATATAAAAATATGCACTGCATGCTACGATTACTGCACCTGTGGTTTTTGTTATGACGCTTTGCAGAAAATGATAAGGGACAAACAACATCTCCATCTTTGTATTAATCTTTTCGCATGCTTCATTTGCATCATTTAATCTTTTTGCCTGTTTTCCAAGCAGGTTGTATGATTTTACTTCTGATATTCCCTGCAGATACTCCATGATCTGATTTACAAGCTCTGTATCGCATACCACTTTTTGCTCTGAATCGTTTTTCCCTGCATTCTGCATCACAGCATTTACACCAAAGAAAATAAGCACTCCTGCTGCAGCTGTCAGTCCAATTCTCCAGTCAAAAAGAAACAGCATAAGAATGATCATGGATGTTTCCAGAATTCCCTGCATGGTCAGCATAACCACTCTCGCAGCTACATCGCCAAGTGTTTCCATTGTATTCGTCGTAATAGAAGAAATTTCCCCGATGCTGTTGGCATTAAAATATCCCATCGGCAGATAGCGCAGATGCTCTGCAATCTTGATTCTCATAAAAGCACTCGCATTATATCCTCCTTCTGTCTGAAGCACTGTAGAGTATCTCTTACAGATGACATCAACTACAATTGCAATCACCATGATCGCAATTGAACCACCAATATATTTTCCTATTGGTTTTCCACTCATCAAACCAATCAATATGTACATAATAGCCGGTATCTTCATTGCTGAAGCGAGAGCCTCTATAAGTCCGATCACTATCGACAGTTTAAATTTATTACCATTTTCCCTACCTGAAAAACGAAAGAATTTTGCCAGAATTCCAAACATATCATTCTCCCTCCTTCACCGTATCTTTTACAGAAATATGGGCATCCCACATTTCCTTATAAAGCGGGCATAACATCAGTAGTTCCTCATGTGTACCATGTGCTGTTACATTTCCATCATTTACGACAAAGATCTGATCACTGTCCTTAACGGTAGAAAGCCTGTGTGCGATTACGATCAGTGTCTTCCCTGCTACCAGTTTTGCAATAGAATTCTGCAGAATCGCCTCATTTTCCGGATCCGTATAAGCAGTTGCCTCATCAAGAATTACAATCGGAGCATCCTTCAGCATTGCCCTTGCAATGGAGATACGCTGCCTCTCTCCTCCTGACAGATGTCCTCCTGCACCTCCTACAACCGTATCAAATCCGTTCTCAAGCTGCATGATAAATTCATAGCATCCGCTTTTCTTTGTCACCTCGATGATCTGTTCATCTGTAGCCTCCGGATTTCCCTGTCTAATATTTTCACGTACCGTTTCATTGAACAGATAATTATCCTGTGCAACATATGCAATTTTCCGATTAAAATCTGCAAGCGACATTTCTTTGACATCAACTCCACCGATTTTAATACTTCCGGAATCCACATCCCACAAGGACGCAATCAGCTTTGCGATGGTTGACTTTCCGCTTCCGGAAGGTCCTACGATTGCATTTACCGTTCCTGCTTTTAGCTCCATAGTTACTCCATGCAGAATCTCTTTGTCGTGATAACCAAACCTGACATTTTCAAGTGTAACGGAGTTATCTTTTGGAACACTTTTACTTTTCTCTGGACGTTCAAGCTCCGGCTGTTCCAGAATTCCTGCCACTTCACCAACAATCACTCCGATCTTGCCAAGATCATCTGTATAGGAACCCACTGTGATCAACGGTCCAACGATTCCAAGTGATAAAATAATGCAGATGACAAAATCTGAAATCGCAAGTGTTCCATTGGCTACATAATGTGCCCCAAACGGCAATACCGTAAGAAGCGTATAAGGTGTGACCACCATCATCAGTCCATGAAAGATCGAGCACCGTTTCATCCAGGAAATAAAGGAATCTGCATATTCAAAAGCCGCCTTTGTAAATTTGGCATAAGAACTTTCTGTCTTTCCAAATGCCTTGATCACTTCGATTCCGTCAATATATTCCACTGCCGCATCATTCAGATCTTTTGTTGTCTGAACCGTTCTCTCGAAGCTTGGTTTATAATCCAGCATCATTCCAAAATAGGAAAGAAATCCCACTATAACCGGCACCAATGACCAGAGTGCCAGTCTCCAGTCTGTCAGGAAGAAATAAATCAAAATCACAATCGGTGCCAGCAGATTGGACGTGAATTCCGGGACAATATGCGCCAGTGTTGTCTCGATACTGTCGATTCTTTCCACCATAATATTTTTAAATGTACCGGAAGGTGTGTCTTTCACATAGCCAAGAGGTACCCGCGCCAGCTTGTCACAGCAGGATTTTCTTATATTTGCAAGTACTGCAAACGTTGCTTTATGTGACAATGCTGTCGAAAGTGAATGAAGCAGTTCTGCAATGATAAACGATAATGCAATCAGAACCGCTTTTGCAAGATATATTTCAAACTCCTTTTCACCATTTAAAAACAGCTTTACTATATCTGCAATAATAAAATACGGCAAAATCTTAAAAATCACATTTCCGATTGCAAGTAACACACTCCATACATAGGCAATTCTTTTTTGTCCGGCCCATGTCAGGATCCAGCTGATTGCCGACTTCTTTTTTTTCTTTCACATTCGTTCACTCCTTACTTTGGTTTTATTGTTGTTTCTTTCATTAGTTTATTCTAACTCATATATAATAAAATAGGTGGCTTACTGGCATTAGCCACCTGACTTACATTAGTTATACCGGGAATTCAATATTCCACAATCGTTCCCAGCCACCTGTATTGAATTCTTTCAGCTGATGCACATTTTTCTTTGCAGTCTCCCTGTCTATATCATGCTCAATGATCTGAAATACTGATGAAAAAAATCCCGTATAGATCATATGCATAAGGCTTTCCTCTACAATCGGTATTTTCACACCGTTCTCTTTCATCTTTTCCATATATTTCAGGCTGGACTTCATTTCCCGTTCTACCATATTGTGTATGAATAGTTCAAATTTTCCACTGTCTCCACATTTCAACAATAATCTGAAATTATCATAATGATCATAAATATAATCAACCATCTGCTCCATTCCATCACTGGATGTATACGACATATTCCTTGTCTGATCACTGGCCGAAAGCTTTTCAAACTCCTCAACGATCTGATCATAAATCTGATAAATGTGTTCCATATAGGGATCTGTCAGTGCATCAAAAAGTGCCTCTTTCGTCGGATAATATTTGTAAAATGCACCAGTAGTAAGTCCGGCATCTTTTACAATGTTTCTTAAAGATGCTCCGGTCAGACCATCTTTCAGGAAATGTTTTCTGGCTGTATTTAATATATTTTTTTGTGTATCTTCTGCTTTTGTCGACATTCTTTTCGTATCCTCTAAAGTTCTTTCCAAAAATATAACAGTGCTATATAGCACTGTTATATTTTAACTCATTACAGGAATTTGTCAAGTCTGCTGTTTCGATTTTTTATTTTCCCGTGTATTCAATTTTCACTTAGCAGATGCATCTGTAGTTTGATTTTGCCGTCGTCACACCACATGATTCTCTTCAGCATCTTTCCTTTTGACCAATATAAACTTTTCATTGCTATATATAAGAACGGAACCATGATTCTGCGTGTTGCCTTTCCAATTTGTACAAACTGTCCACCATCAAAAAATACATGCTTTAACGGTATTTTTGCCTATGTCAGAAATGCCATGGCAAGATCTGCACCAATCGAAGATGCAACTACAAGTTCTATTTCTTTGATTCCATGTTTAAGCCTCCTCTTCGACTTTTTCAAAATCTACTGTCAGTTCCTTCATAGAAATTTTTACCACCTTAAAACCATACTGCAAAAGTTCCTTTTTGAATGTAAGGAACGAATGATCTATAGGCACTCCGGCAATGTTTTCAATTTCAGCAAAAGTCAACTTGAAATCGTCTGTTTTATTTTTATTGATTCACTTCCATAAAGGATTATATTTGCTCATAATTATCATTCATCTACTTTCCAAAACTATTTACAATATCCTTTGCCATCAGTCAGATTTACTCCACTTGCCACAACACTTTTCCTGGATAAAATATTTTCTTATCTTCTCCATTCCTTCTGCATCCATCTGATACTGATCTGCAATAGTTCCATTTTCAAAATGAATGACATCAGTGCAACACTCTATAATCAGTTCCAAATCATGTGTGATCACATAAACCGAAATTCCGGTATCCCACACTTCTCTTAGAACCTCTGCAACCTCCAGCATATGCTTATGATCAAGACCACTGGTTGGTTCATCCAAAAACAGCACAGAGCGCCCGGAGGCAATTGCAGATGCGATAGCCGCCCGCTGCTTCTGACCTCCGGAAAGTGACATTGGATGACGGTCTTTGACTTTTATCAGATCCAGCATATCAAGAAATTTGTCTGCTTCTTTCTCATTTTCTTCTTTCATGCTAATCATAACTTCATCCTGTATTGTCTCTGTAAAAAGCTGATGATTCACTTCCTGCATAACCATATAACAGGCTTTCAGCCTTTCTTTTGGTCTGTAAGTTTTTCCATTCCAGATGATTGTGCCACATTGTTTTTCCAAACCACAGAAACAACGGGAAAAAGTAGATTTTCCAGCTCCATTATTGCCCGTAATTGCGACAATCCGATTTGCCGGAATCTCACATTCTCTGATATATAAAATCTGTGGACCATTCTTATATGCAAAATTAAAATCATGAAGTTCCATTGTGGTTCTTTCTGATATCAACATCTCTGGCATAAGGAGATTTTCCAGAACATAAGCCCGCAGTCCCATCTCTTCTCGCTTTTCTTCTGTCAGATTTTCAAACTCTGTGGCTGAATAATCCTGAATAATCTGTCCCTCTTTCATATAAATAAACCGATCCGCCAGCCCACGCAGATAATACAGGCGATGCTCCGATATAATAATCGTTTTTCCCTGTTCCTTCCAGTGGGCGATTATTCTTCGCAGATCCATGATTGAAGCTGCATCCAGATTAGAAGAGGGTTCGTCCAGGACAAAAATATCCGGTTTCATAATAGAAACCCCTGCACAGGCAATCTTCTGCTTCTCTCCACCTGAAAGCTGAAAAATATTGCGTCCAATCAATTTTTTCAGATGCAGCTCCTGAATTGTAGCCTGCAATCGATCTTTGATTTCTTCCTTTGGCATTCCAAGATTTTCACATCCAAAAGTAATCTCGCTTGTTGTATCTACATTAAAAAACTGTGACCGTGGATTTTGAAAAACACTTCCAACAATTTTTGCTGTATCATACAGTGGCTGCTGCGAAACATTTATCCCATTTATCCATATCTCACCAGTTAATTTTCCTTCATAATAATGTGGAATCAACCCATTGATCATTCGAGTGAGTGTTGTTTTTCCACAACCGCTCTCCCCACATAGCACAATAACCTGACCATCTTCTATCTCCAGATCAATATCCCGGATTCCCACAGAATATTCATTATTTTCTCCATATGTAAATGTTGCATGATCTATTTTTATCATAATGTACTACCTCAAAAAACAATATACTGATGCAAAAAGAACAATATAAAGCATGCAAAGCAAACAACAATGGCACTAAAATCCTGTACATGAAAGCCAATCTCGCAGACATTGGTTCTTCTGACCGGTGCACCAAGTCCCCTTGTTAGAGCTGCTGCAGACAGCTCATCACCAATTTTTATTACGGATACCATCAATGGTATCAGCCGGTATTCAATCATAAGGAATGGATTTTTACCACCAAAACGGATATTTCTCATTTTCATTGCATCCCGGATTGCCTGATATTCTTCCTTGATTGTAGGAAAGAAACGGAAAATAACTGACAACGGTATTATGATTTTTTCTGTGACATGCATCCGCTCCATTGCACTGATAAACTCACTTACAGATGTAGAAGAAATCAGATATGCGCCTGTCATAATTCCCGGTGCAAAACGCGTCATAATTGATGTTGCTGCCAATATCAGAAAAGAAATCATACCACTCCAAACATTCAATGCCAGCCGCTCCAGTACAAAGCATACCGCATAGAGAACTGCATATTTACCGGCTGTTTTGAATTTGTGCTCTGACAAAATCAATGCAAATGGTATAAGGCTTAGTATTGGTTTCACTATATTCATGATTCCATCATTGCTGGTACTGAACATCAATGTTGTAATCGTTATAAGCATAAACAATTTTGTTCTAGGATCTAAAACAATTCCATTTCTGCTGTCAACAGTAGCAGATAATATCTCATCCATTACACGATTCCTGCTTTTACAAAGTGTTTTTTGAGCAACGCTTTTCCAATCATTCCTCCAATGATTGCGCAGATAAAGATACCTGCAATCACAAGAACAATGCTCCACATAGGCATGACAGCCATTACTTTATCTGCATACTCTTTACCAAAACTGGCTGCGAGGCTGGCTCTTGAATCTTCTACCATGAAGTACATTGGAATATATGTACCAACCATCCAGAGACTGAATACTGCATATCCAATCAGGCTCCTTTTAGCACTTTTATAATTGCCAAATTTCAGAATCAAATCTCCCAGCAGCCCAAAGATAAGCCCCAAAGGTACACCCCAATATCCCATTCCGGTAAGTCCCATCAAAAGGCCACTCAGAATTGCCATCAGCGTTACCATACCAAACTTCTTTACCCTTGTCAGGAATAACATAAATGGAATTCCTGTGATCAGTGTCCACAATGCACCAAGAATCGGAAGAAATATCGGAACAAAGCCAATCGGAATTGCCACACAACATCCGAGTACAAAATAAAGGACTGTGAAAAGTCCCAGATTAATCAGGTCCTTCGCCTGTAATTTGTTATTCATACAGAATACCTCCCTTGTATAATTAGCTCTATCTAACTACTCCATAAAATACCATATGTTTTGTTATATCTCTACAACCAAATATCATTTTAGCTCCAAACAGCATTGGGTTTTATTGTTGACTCTGCTCTCTTCAAATCCTATAATATTATCTGTTACAGGGCAAAAGTACTTATATCAGGGAGATCTTCTATGAAAATTAACGACGTGATCAAAAAATGTATCAAAATACCAGGTATATCCATAAAACAGGCTGAATATAGTATGGAGCTTATATTAAATACGAAGGAAGGTAAAGGTTCGATGACCTTTTTTTCACTTTTTCCCGGTCTGTCTCTGGCATATATTTTTATAAATTCTCCAACCTGGACGGCTCCCGACCTTCGATCAGACAGCTCCATTACAAAAGGTCCATTGCTTCTTAACTATTGTGTGACAGGTCGTTGTGAAATGATCCTGAACAACAAAAATTTTGTCTACATCAAAGACAGAGAACTTTCTCTCACAGAATGCTTCGCCCAAAAAGAATATGTTTATCCAAAGCGCATCTATGAGGGGCTTGAATTCTTTATTGATATAGATACATTTACTTTAGAAAATACATGGGTACAAAATGAATTTAGCATTGATTTCAGAAAAATCTCAAAGATGTTTTGTCCTCATGGAAGCACTTATATATCGACAGCGACCCACGAAACTGAGGAAATTCTCAAAAAACTATGGGAATTATATGATTTTCCGGCCTCTTTTGCAGTCATTCAAATGAAAATATATACGCTCGCTTTATTCTCAGTACTACAAAATTTGGAGGCTATCCCTAAGTCTCAGGCCTGCACTTTCTTTACTGAATCTCAGGTTAATATTGCTAAAAAGGTCGAAAATATCATCACCTCAGACCTAAGGCTGCATCATCCTGCGTGGGAATTGGCTGAATATTTTTCTATCAGCGAAACCAGTCTAAAAAATTATTTTCGCGGTGTTTACGGACAGAATATTTCTGTCTATCTGCGTGAAATGCGTATGAATAAAGCAGGCGAACTGCTTGCCTCAACACGACTGTCTGTAGCTGAGATTGCAGCACAGGTCGGATATCTGAATCAGAGCAAATTCGCCTCTGTGTTTAAAAAGCATTTTGGTGTATCACCTTTGGAATATCGCCGCACCAGACATTTAGACTCCTAAACTCTCCATTTTGTTGCCTCTCTTCTTTCAACAATAAAATGACGATAAATCCCATCCTGTCTCACAAGTTCTTCATGTATTCCCTGCTGTGCGGTTTTCCATTCTCCAGAGCGAAAATCCGTTCAGCTTTCTGTACTGTTTTTAGGCGGTGTGCAATCATAATAACAGCTTTATCATTTGTCAGGTACCACCCACTGGTCATTAAAATAACAAATTACATATAATCAAACTTCTTCCGAAGATATATTCTGAGTAGCATGATACCCATATTAATGAGTATAAATAGCAAAATCAAATTCACCGGCAGATATTTTCTAGTTACATCCCCAAGCACTGCTATCCCTGAAAGGCTTCCAATCAAAAACATTTGTGAAATTTTCGTTCCACATTTTTTTTGTATTGTTTTATTGTTTCCATAATTATCACCATTATGATTCCCATTATGAAAAGCACAGCTACGATTGCCAGAATCCTGATAACCCATACTTCCCCACCTGTATATGCTATTTTCTGGTTAAATCCATTATCATAAGTTGGATATACCAGCCATTTACAAAATCGAACATACCACATGAATGGAGCCATAAAAAAATCTATGAAATCATGTTGAAAAGCACCATTCTGTAGAATTGCAAACAGGACTACCGTAATGTATCCCATTCCCCAGAAATATTCTATAGACTTCATGCTTTCCGTTCTGTCCTTTACTTCTTTTTTCGCTTTACGAATTTCCAGCTCAGCACGTTTCTTTTCGTTACGGGCTTTGGATTCTGCCTGCTCTATCTTTTTCTCTGCTTCTTTTTGTTTCTTCTGTGCTTCATCTACTGCTTCAACAGATGATTTATTAACCTGTATCTGCAATTTAGAGTTCTGGTCCCGAACGTCTTTTATTTCTTCTTCGAGCTGCTCTTGCTCGCTCCTGCTCTTCAAGCCGTTTCTGTTCCTCAAATCGTCGTTGTTCTTCTGAAGCGATTGATTCAGCTTCTGCGTTTCGGACAGTTCGGTTGTCAAACGATGAATTTCGTCGTTTAATTTCCGAATTTCGTCTTGCATTTCGTGATTCTCGAAGAATAGCTTCTGTTTTTCCATTTTCAGCTTGTGTGTCCTTTCCTGAAATTTCTGGATAAACTCGTTCATCTTCTGATTTCTCACCTGTAACTCGTCTCTCTCTTCCGTCACTAGCTCCAGTGACGCCGCCTGCTCCTTCGCAAGCTGCTTCCACTTGTCGGTAGTATCCGGCAAGTTCTTCATCTGATCTGCTGTCTCTGTTGGCTGAATCTCTGGCTTTTTTCCTATTTCCATTAAATTCATTCTCTAGTCCCTCCTTGCTGATATCCAAATGAAATGTTTTGAACAGATTACTGTCACGTACTTTCTTTCCCTCTTGGTTCTGAAAAGTAATGTGCTTCCGTTTCTCTGTCCAGTTTACGTTCCATCCGAACTGCTTCATTTTTTCTATAAACTTTTCTTTGCTGATACAATTTTCCAGTGCTTTTAACACTGCCATTGCACAGTCCGCTACAAAGCTATCCTTTACCTGCTGACGGAACAGATTATATTTGTCTTTGCTCCATGCAATGACTTCCCCTTTTTCAATCTGACTTCCATCAAAATGCTTTCCTTTTTCGGCAACGGTCAGTCCTCGTTCCCGGCACATCTGATTGGTAAGCTGTTTCATACGTTCCAGATCTTTTCTGGTGTTATGCAGCTTTCTCCCATCTTCATAACTCACTGAATTAGTAACCAAATGGCAGTGGATATGGTCTTTATCCTTATGCACAGCCACTAAGGTCTGGAATCCACTGAACCAATTTTCTGCAAACTCTTTTCCAAATTCAAATGCCTGCTCCGGGGTGATCTGCTCATCCTTATGCCAGGAAATAATGTTGTGGGCATACATTCTCCCTGTATCTTTATTCCACATCTTCTTTTCTTCCAAAAAGGTTCTGTACACCAGATCATAATTAATTTCATTGTGACAGTACGGGCCTGTTATATAAGTAAGCAGCTCACTTGTCTTGTCCTGTCGTAAAACATATTCAATACAATTTCTCATTGCTCCATGTGTATTTGTCCGCTTATTAATCGTCTTATTAACTGCCATATCCTTTCACTCTCCTTCCGATACTTGAGAATATTTTTATTGAGGAAATACAACATACTGTCGTTTGGGATTTCTCCATCTGTATGCAGTTTTCTTGCAATCTGGTTGATATTTGTCGTAGCTCCCCGGAGCTGACAAAGGATATCCGCAAACATCTGGTTCAGTCTTTTCAGTTCTTCTATTTCCTCTGCCGTTGCTATCTTCAAGTCTGCGATTGCTTTTATCACAACTTCCTGCTGTGTTCTTCCGGATTCTTTAACCTTGCTCTGAAACAAATCGTATTCCTCTTTATTCATCCGTATGGTTACTGTATGATTTCGTTTTCTCATAGGCTTTTGTCTCCTTTCATTGCTTGATTTTCATTCTTTGTTAACAGCCACAGCGTTCTGGCGGCATATTGGTAGGAGATTTATAAGAGAGTGCAACGCTCTCTTATACAGGTGCAGGACAGCGTCCTAGTCAATCAGTAAGTGTTCCGTAGGAATGTCCGGTGGACATTTCGCAGGAATACTTACGCCATTGACGTGCCGGGGTTCCAAGGGGCGGAGCCCTCTGGCAAGTTTAGGAACAGCCCAAAGGCTGGCTCCGGTGCATAGTGGCTTGCCACTTTGCGAAACTTGCCTGTCATCTCCCCACCACTGAATCGACACCCGCCAGGCAATATTTTCCACCCTACATTATCAAATCCAAATGGAGATGACGGTGGGTTTGTGGTGCAGGAGCCGACTGCGGAAGAAAAAGAAAAGCTCCACCTTTCAATAGATTTCCCTTTCTGAAACAGGCTGGTCATGCACCACTCCGATGCGAAGTATCGGACAATCATGTGCCGTATCCGGCAC